>CAJDVT010000026.1_pt1 | contig 24355 bp, 24 predicted proteins | sample 7391411 | NCBI WGS metagenome assembly CAJDVT01 (sample SAMEA7055698, study PRJEB34461) | soil metagenome | biome: terrestrial ecosystem; feature: Peninsula; material: soil | place: Antarctica | collected 2016 | reverse complement strand
CGGTGCAAGACCAGTTCCAGCACGAACTTGGAGCCAAAAAACGCCAATGCGAGCACCACCATGCCGAGCAAGGTCAGGTTGACCGCCCGCGCGCCGCGCCAGCCGTGGCGCCAACGACCATATAGCAGGGTGCCGAACACGAGCCACGCCACTACCGACAATACCGTGGTGTGGATCAAATGTTGGGCGCGGATGTTCTCGATGAACATTGCGCCGCTCAGCAACGCCAGCGTAAGCAGCGCAAAGCCGCCGCTGATCAGCTGAAACATCAGCGCTTCGGTCTGCGTCAGTGGCGGCAGCGCGCGCAGCCAGTTGCCGAAATTGCGAACTCGCAGAGCGCGCTCCTGGGCGGCGAGCAGGATGGCCAGCACGGCGGCAATACACAGCACGCTGAAAGCCAGCAGGGCCAGTGTGACGTGCAGCTTGATCGGCCAGTCCATCTGCATCGGGACGGTCGGTGGGGCCACGAAACTGTCCAGTGTCAGCAGCAATGCTGCCAGCGGAAACACGATGACGCCGAGCGCGGCCACCGGTCGCGAGAGATTGACCAGGAGCGTGAGTGCGGCAACGACACATCCCACCAGCGACAGCGCGGCAAAAAAATGCAGGTCGAGCGCGCCGCGATGCATCCCGAGCAGAAGTCCCATGTGCATCAACACGGCAATGCCGGCGAGCACGAGCGCAAGTCGGTTCAAGGGCTTGCGTCCGCTCAGCAGGGGGCGCGCCAGACCGCCTGCGGCGGCCAGGTACAGCACGATGGCGAGCAGCGCGATCACGTGAGTAGGCATATTCGCGCAGTGTCGCACACGCGCCCATTCGCGCGCAGCAGGGGACTGACTCCTGGCACTTGTAATAATTAGATATCTGTCTAATTATCTACACATGTTTTCCAGGTAGTGCAGGCCATGCGGCAACAGGAAGTCTTCAAGGCGATGGCCGATCCTACCCGGCGCGCCATTCTCAAGCGGCTGCAAGCCGGTTCGCTGACAGCGGGGGAAATTGGTGCAGCGTTTGCCATCACCTCGGCATCGCTGTCGCACCATTTCAACGTGCTCAAGCGTGCCGATCTGGTACGCACGGAGCGGCGCGGTCAACACATCGTGTATTCGCTCAACAGCACCGTATTCGAGGACTTGGCGCGCGTGCTGCTTGACCTCTTCCCGTCCAGGAACCACCCCGGAGACAAATCATGATGCCCAACTCCAAATCCACCCTGGCTGTATCGGTTGCGTTTGTGCTCATCGCTGTGGCCGCGGCGGTGTGGCTGTATCCGCAACTGCCGCCACAGGTGCCAACGCATTGGGATCTGTACGGTAACGTCAACGGGACCATGCCGCGTTTCTGGGGCGCTGCCTTCCCCGCGCTGTCGATCCTTGGTCTGGCGATACTCACCGCAGTGCTGCCGGTGATCTCACCACGCAGATTCGAGATCGCACCCTTCTCCTCTGTCTACAGCTTGCTGATGCTGGCGGTGCAGGGCGTGCTTCTTGTCATTGGCCTGTCTATGCTGCTGGCTGGTGCCGGTTATGCCGTGCCCATGCCGACCATTGTCGCGCTTGCCACGGGCGTGTTGTTCATGGTGGTGGGCAACTACATGGGCAAGCTGCGCAAGAATTTTTTCATCGGCATTCGTACCCCGTGGACGTTGGCCAGCGATGCAGTGTGGGAACGCACGCACCGGTTGGGTGGCCCGGTGTTCGTATTGGCGGGGTTGCTGTTGGTGCTTGGCGGTATCGCGGGCGCGCCGGCATGGGCAACGTTCGCCGTGGTGGCGGTTGCCGCACTCATCCCTTGTGTGTACTCGTACGTCATTTATCGGCACATCACTCACTCCGCCTGAGCGTTTTGGGAATGTGGTGACGGTTCATTCGGCAGTATTGCTGACCACAGGCTCGGCCTTCAGTGACCACAAGGATCTGGGGCGGTGCAGGCGCCTGCGGATTTCGCAAAACCTCGTCATGTGGATGCCGCAGTGATTCACGACCTTGCTGGCTGGATCAGGGCGCAACGCGGCGTTGGTTCCTGAGGGCGCATCCGTGGGGTACGGGTAGCCTCTGGTATATTTACCGACCGCTCCTCAACCTGTGCATCGTCATGTTTGAATCGCTCAGCCAGCGTCTGTCCACCACCGTCAACCGCTTGCGTGGTCGCGGTCGCCTGACCGACGAAAACATTCGTGAGGCGCTGCGCGAAGTGCGCATTGCGCTGTTGGAAGCGGACGTTGCGTTGCCAGTGGTGCAGGCGCTGATCCAGCGCATCAAGGTGCGCGCGGTGGGACAGGATGTGGTGAAAAGCCTGACGCCCGGGCAGGCGCTGGTGAAGGTGGTCAGCGATGAGCTGACCACGGTGATGGGCACCGCCAACGCCGAATTGAATCTCGCCCAGCAGCCGCCGGCGGTGGTGTTGCTGGCCGGGTTGCAGGGCGCTGGCAAGACCACCACGGTGGCCAAGCTGGCGCGTTTGCTGACCGAGCGCAAGAAGAAGCGGGTGATGGTGGTCAGCTGCGACGTCTATCGCCCGGCGGCGATCGAGCAGTTGCGCATTCTGGCCGAGCAGGTTGGCGTGAAGTTTTTTCCTTCCGCGGCGGGCCAGGACCCGGTAACTATCGCCAAGGCTGCGCTTGCGGCAGCGCGGCGCGAAGTCATCGACGTGCTGATCGTGGACACGGCCGGCCGTCTGCATGTCGACGCGGCGATGATGGAGGAGATCAAGGCGCTGCACGCGGCGATAACCCCGGTGGAAACCTTGTTTGTCGTGGACTCCATGACCGGTCAGGACGCGGCGAACACTGCCAAGGCGTTTGCTGATGCCTTGCCGCTGACCGGTGTCATCCTGACCAAGACCGATGGTGATGCGCGCGGTGGCGCGGCGTTGTCGGTGCGTTATGTCACCGGGCGCCCGATCAAGTTCATCGGTGCCGGCGAAAAGACCGATGCACTGGAACCGTTCCATCCCGAGCGCATTGCGCAGCGCATCCTCGGCATGGGCGACGTGCTGTCACTGGTGGAGGAGGTTGAGCGCAAAGTCGATCAGGAAAAAGCGCAGAAACTCGCGCAGAAAGTCATGAAGGGCAAGCGTTTTGACCTCAATGACATGAAGGATCAGCTCGAACAGATGGGCAACATGGGTGGCCTGGCTGGGTTGATGGACAAATTGCCGGGCGTTTCAAGCTTGCCCGACAGCGTCAAGTCCAGGGTCAATGACGGTGAAATGCGGCGCATGATCGCGATCATCAGTTCGATGACGAAAAAAGAACGCCACCATCCAGCGCTTTTGAACGGCTCGCGGCGCGCGCGCGTGGCTCGCGGTTCGGGTACGCAGCCGGCAGACGTAAATCGCGTGCTGAAACAATACATGCAGATGGAAAAGATGATGTCCAAGCTGTCGCGCGGCGGCACCAAGGGATTGATGCGCCAGATGCGCGGGGCCATGAAGGGAATGGGCGGCCTGCCCCCGATGCGCTGAGGGCAAGCCTGGAGGCAATACCGAGGCAGTGCGGCTGACTCTCGGGTTGACGGCGACGCACCATTCCATCGGCTTCGGCAGCCGACGTGCTTCCCATATGCCGCAAACCCCGCTAAAATGCCGCGTTTACTGTGCACGACATCGTGCCGCTGCCGTTGATCCGGCAACTCTGGAGTTCAAGTATGGTCAAGATTCGTCTTTCGCGCGGTGGCGCCAAGGGCCGCCCCTTCTATCACGTTGTCGTGACCGATCAGCGCAGCAAGCGTGATGGCCGCAACATCGAGAACATCGGCTTTTACAACCCGGTAGCGGCCGGCAAGGACAAGCGTCTCGAATTGAATGTCGAGCGCGTCAATGCGTGGGTTGCCAAAGGTGCACAGTTGACCGACAAGGTTGCCGCCCTGGTCAAGGAAGCGGGCAAGCTCCAGCCGGCAGCCTGAAGTGGCGGTGGCCGATCGACGCGTCCTGGTCGGGCGTATCGTCGGTTTGTACGGTGTGCAAGGCTGGCTCAAGATTGAATCCTGGACCGAGCCGAGGCTGCGCATCTTTGATTACCAACCGTGGCTGCTGGGTGCAGCGCCAGGTACGACCACGCAGGTCGCTGGTGTCAAGGGGCGCAATCAGGGCAAAGGCATCGTTGCCTACCTGCCGGGTGTGGATGATCGCGAACAGGCAGCAGCACTGATAGGGCAGGATATTCACATTGCGCGTGAGCTGTTGCCGGCGCCCGCTGCAGGTGAGTATTACTGGGCCGATATGGAAGGTCTGGACGTGTTTACCACGGACGGGATTGCCCTGGGTCGGGTCAGTCATTTGTTTGCCACTGGCGCGAATGATGTAGTGGTGGTGCGTGATGGTGAACGTGAGCGGCTGATTCCGTTTGTCCAGGGAGCAGTGGTTCAGTTGGTGGATTTGGCGGCGCGGCGCATGGTGGTGGACTGGGAGCCGGACTTCTGACCGCGCGTGTGGCGCGGCGGCAACGGGACCGAAAGCATGCGCATCGATGTCGTTACCTTGTTTCCCGAATTTGTACGAGAGTGTGCCGCAGTCGGGGTTGTCGGACGTGCGCAGCAACGTGAATTGCTGCAGGTGCACACCTGGAATCCGCGGGATTACGCGCACGATCGCCATCGCACGGTAGATGCCACGTCGTATGGTGGCGGTCCCGGCATGGTGATGATGATTGAACCGTTGCGCGCTGCGCTGAGCGCGGTACGCAACGCGGCACCGGAGCCGGTGCACGTGGTCTATCTCAGTCCGCAGGGAACGCGGCTGACGCAGGGCAGGGTGGAAGCGCTGGCAGCAATGCCGCGCATCGCCTTGTTATGCGGGCGCTACGAAGGCGTGGATCAGCGGTTTTTGTTGCACGCGGTGGACGAGGAGCTGTCCATTGGTGATTACGTCCTGTCCGGCGGTGAGCTGGCGGCAGCGGTGATCATTGATGCGGTGGGACGTTTGCAGGATGGCGCATTGAACGATGCGCAGTCGGCAGAGCAGGATTCGTTCGCTGATGGCTTGCTGGATTGTCCGCATTACGCAAAGCCGGTGCACGATGTGCTGGGTTCGGTGCCTGACGTGTTGTTGTCCGGTGACCATGCAGCGATTGCGCGCTGGCGCCGACAACAGGCGCTGGGACGCACCTGGTTGCGGCGCCCGGATTTGCTCGCGCAGTGTGTACTGGACGATGAGTCGCGAGAGTTGTTGGAAGCATTCCGCCGTGAGCATGTTCGACATGAACAGGCGCGACAAAACGAAGCGGCCGAGGCTGGTCGCAGTGATTGAAAACAGACAGGTGTTGCCATGAACAAGATCGTTGAACAGTTCGAATCCGAGCAGATCACGCGCCAACTGCCGGAGTTTTCTCCCGGCGACACCGTAGTGGTCAACGTCAAGGTGAAGGAAGGCACGCGCGAGCGCGTCCAGGCGTTCGAGGGCATCTGCATTGCCAAGCGCAGTCGCGGCCTGCATTCGGCGTTCACCGTGCGCAAGATGTCGCACGGGACCGGCGTGGAGCGCGTGTTCCAGGCGCACAGCCCGGCCATTGACTCGCTTAGCGTCAAGCGCAAGGGCAAGGTGCGCAGCGCCAAGTTGTATTATCTGCGCGGTTTGGAAGGCAAGGCTGCACGCATCAAGGAAGACGTGGCTGCTGCTGCCGCCGCCAAAGCCAAGGCGAAGGCTGCCGCTGCAGAGTAATCCGATTCACCGGTTGCCACGGTGCGCACCCGCGCAGTCGCGCGCGGTGCGTATTGTCGTGTTGGTCGATGTGTCCGACGGTCCGCACCGGGCAGTCATGCCGGGCCCCGTGCCAGCGCGCGTGAGCAGCGCGCTGGGTAAACTGCACCTTGACCTCTTGACCGGGTGGAAACGCCGTCACGTACCGACGCGTGGGTCGTGAAGTTGCCGAGGAGCGTGCTCGCGCATGGCAGTCGCCCTCGCAACTGTTCACGCCAGTCGCTGGGGCTCCTGCAGGAAATTGCCCTGCACGAAGTCGACGCCGCAGGCGAACAGCAATGACGTACTGGTAGCGTCTTCCACCCATTCGGCAATAGTGGTGCGCTTGAGCTCGTGAGCCTGTTTGCAGATCTCGGTGATCTTCCTCTGGTTTTCTGGATGCAGTGGCAGATCCGCCACGTAACTGCGGTCGATTTTCAGGTAGTCCGCATCGACGTGAGTGAGCAACTGGAACGAGTTGAGCCCGGAACCGAATTGCTCCAATGCAAACTGGCCGCCAAGCTTCTTCCAGCCGGTGACAAATTCCTGCGCTGGACGCAGCAGGGTCATCACCTTGCTCTCGGTCATTTCCAGCACAATGCGACCGTGCTTGAGCGCGGCCTTTTCGAGCCGCGCAGCGAGCCATGGCAGCAACGTGGCGTCCTGCAGTGATGGCGCGGTGAGTTTGACGAAGAAGGTCGTCTGCTGGCCTTGCTTGTCACGCGCGTGCAGCGCCTCTACCGCGTGCCCGAGCACCCAGCGATCGACCGCCGTCTCCAGGCCGTGCTTTTCCGCCAGCGGCATGAAAAAGCCCGGCAGGACTTCGCCCTGTGGTCCGTTCATGCGTAGCAGGATTTCCGAGTAATCACCTTCAAGGTCCTGCAAGCTGATGGACTGCTGGTGGTAAAGCATCAAGCCGTCGCCAGTCAACGCTTTGCGCAGCAAGCCCAGCCAGTGCTGGTCCCGCTCCTCGTCAGCTTTCTCGCGCGCTGCAGGATCGTGCAGGTCCACCTTGTTGCCACCCAGATTTTGCGCGTTGCGCAGCGCCTGGCTGGCCTGGTTGAGCAGCAGTTCGGTGTTTGCGTTCTTCTCGCCCAGCAGGCTGCCGCCGATGCTGGCCGTGACCGAAATGGAGCGCTCTCCAGCGTCGAAGATCTCGCTGCTGATTTTGCCTTGCAGCTTGTCGATCCATTCCCTGATGGCATCGTCCTGGCGCGAATCGAGCACGATCCCAAGGGTGTGATCGGCGAGCATGCCGGCAACATCGTCGGCGCCCAGAAGAATACGCACGCGATCCGCAAAGCTGGCAATCAACTGGTCGGTCTGGCTCATGCCGATGCCGGTTACGACTGACACCCAATTGTCCGGTTCGACGAGCAGCACCGATTGGCCCTTCTTGCCCTTGGCCGCGGCACCTACCGCATCGTCGATGCATTCCAGCATGCGCGCGCGGTTGAACAGACCGGTCACCGGGTCACGTTGCAACTGCTGCAAGAGTGCCGGATCGACCGATTGCTGGCGGAAAACGATTTGCAGGCACGGCTCACCCTCGAACGTTGCCGGCGCGAACTCGACCGTGGCGTCGAAATAGCTCCCGTCCGCGCGCCGCGCCCGCAGTGCCAGGTGTGGCAACGATTTGTCCTGTCGCGCTTGCCCGCGCAGCAAGGTCTTGAATTCGTCGGCGTCGCCCGAGTCGATCATGTCCAGCACCGGCAGGCCCATCAAGTCCTCGAAGCTGGCATAGCCAAAGGTGCTCAGGTAAGCCTGATTGGCGCGCACGTGCATGCCTTCATGTACGTAGGCAATAGCGTCGGTTGATGAGTCGAGCAGTGCGTCGCAGCGTCGCTCCGATTCGCGCAGGGAGGCTTCCAGGCTGCGCACTCGACGCCGGGTCTGCAAGGCCTCGAATTCACGCAGCAGCACCGCAAGCAATTGCTTGGAGCTGGCACGTGAGGCCACGCCGCGTACGCCACCCACGAACAGATCGGCGACCGTGTCGTTGTCCATCTTGCTGACCAGTCCCAGCAACGAGTAGTCGCGTGCCGAGGCATCCATCAGGCGCACTGCATCACCCAGCTGTAATGTTTCCACCGCTGGATCGAACATCACAATGTCCGGCTCCAGCTCACTGATGGCCGTCTGCATCTGTTCGACGTTGGTGGCGCGAGCCGGACGCACGGCGATGCCGGAATTGCGCAGGAGGCTGATGATCTGCTCTGCTTCCTCCAGCGAGTGTTCGATGAAAAGAATCTTGATGACGTAGTCTTTTTTCATGGTCCGTCGTGCTGTCCGTTGGTCGTCCCTGGTGCTGCTGCGTGAGCGGTTGTCGCGTCTGATTTGTAGCGGATTCCACCTGACTCTACCAGCGGCGTGCCGTGCGCCGGTGCACCATGGGCGTTCAAACCGGGCGTTTGGAGGTTTCTCCGGCAAGCTCGCGTACCAAGCGTGGCACAAGATAGCCGGGCAGGCGCGCGCGCATGGTTTCCAGCAACGCGCGCGCCGCGGCGTCAGACACTTCGAAGTGTGCCGTGCCTTGCACGCGGTCGAGTTGATGCAGGTAATACGGCAGCACGCCCGCGGCAAACATGCGCTCGGACAGGTTCACCAACGCGTCGGCATGGTCGTTGACGCCGTGCAGCAGCACCGACTGGTTGAGCAGGGTAACGCCGCTGGCGCGCAGACGCGCACATGCGGCGTCCACATTGGCGTCGAACTCATTGGCGTGATTGGCGTGCATCACCAGCACCTTTTGCTGTGGCAACGCGTCGAGCCACGTCAGGAAGGACGCATCGATGCGTTCAGGCAGCACGACAGGCAAACGTGAGTGGATGCGAATGCGGGTGACGTGCGGAATGTCTGCCAGCCCGTGGCTCAGTTCGGCAAGCTTGCTGGTAGCGAGCGACAACGGATCGCCGCCGGAGAGGATCAATTCGTTGATCGAACTGTCACCGCGCAAATAATCCAGGGCCTGGCGCCACTGGCCAGCAGCGGCTATCTCCTCGCCGTAGGGGAAGTGTCGGCGGAAACAGTAACGACAGTTGATTGCGCAACTGCCGCTGGCAATCATCAGAGCACGCCCCGCGTACTTGTGCAGCACGCCATGGGCAGCACGCGCGTCCATGTCACCGACCGCGTCGCGGACAAAACCGGGTGCTTGCTCCAGTTCAGCCAATTGCGGCAATACCTGCAACAACAACGGGTCATGCCGATCGCCGCGGCGCATGCGCGCGACGAAGCCACGTGGGACGCGCATGGGGAAACCGGCATCTGTGGCCGGGAGCGAGTAATGGAGGTGGGCGAGTCCCACCGTGGCGAGCAACTCGTGGGCGTCGGTGATCGCCTCACGCCACAGTTGGCGCCAGTCCGCCAGCGGCTGTTGCAGGGTGGATGTAATGCGCGCACCGGGGCTAGCGGTTATCATGGGCGACCTGTTTATCGGGCGAATGCCCGGCAGTCATCCATCTTAACTGCTGATCGCCGGCCGCACGGCTGACGCGGATCATTTCATCTGGAGCTTTCCTGTATGGCGACCTACGGCCTCAACGACGTCAAGAACGGTGTGAAAATCATCGTAGACGGCGACCCCTGTACTATCGTCGAGGCGGAGTTCATCAAGCCCGGCAAGGGTCAGGCATTCACGCGCATCCGTATTCGCAATCTGCTCAACGGACGCACGGTGGAAAAGACGCTCAAGGCCAGCGAGTCGTTCGAAGGTGCCGACGTGCTCGATACCAACATGCAATACCTCTACAACGATGGGGAATTCTGGCATTTCATGCAGCCTGATACGTTCGAGCAGCATCAGGCCGACAAGACCGCTGCCGGTGAGGCCGCGAAGTGGATGAAGGGTGAGGAGGATTGCGTGGTGACGTTGTGGAACGGTCGCCCGATCGCAGTTCAGCCACCGAATTTTGTCGAGTTGAAAATCGTGGAAACGGACCCCGGCGTACGCGGTGATACGTCCGGTGGCGGCGGCAAGCCGGCGAAGCTGGAAACCGGTGCCGTAGTGCGTGTGCCATTGTTTGTCGGTCAGGACGAGATGATCCGCGTCGATACCCGTTCCGGGGAGTACGTCGGTCGCGTGAAATGACGCAGCGGCGCCGGGCTTGGCCGGGTCGCCGGCGGCGTGACATTCAGGTGCAGGCCGAGCGCGCTTGACGGCAATGCAAGTGATCCTGGTGCGCGATGCCGGTGCATTACGCGCCGACCCGTCGCGTCACCCGGGCGCGGGTCGCCATTGCTCCGCCCCCAACCAGTCAGCGTTTGCTCGGAGCCGCGCAGAACCAGAGAGGCGGTTGCCTTGGTGTACCGCTCCTTCTCGTATCCAGCCAGCAGGTAATTTGCATGAGTCCAACCCAACCACAGTCCGTTGACCTGTTGATCGAGGCGCGTTGGGTTGTCCCGGTCGAACCCCATGCGCTGGTGCTGGAAGATCACGCGGTTGCCGTGCACGACGGGCGCATCGTCGGCATCCTGCCGATTGCCGATGCGCATGCCGCGTTTGTGCCGCACGAGCGGGTCGAGTTGCGCGAGCATGCCCTGATCCCGGGTCTGATCAACAGTCACACGCACAACCCGATGACCTTGTTGCGCGGTCTGGCTGATGACCTGCCGTTGATGGTGTGGCTGCAGCAGCACATCTGGCCGGCCGAGGCCAAAGTGCTGGGCCCGGAATTTGTGCGTGATGGAACGGAGTTGGCGGTCGCCGAGATGCTGCGCGGTGGTACCACCTGTGCCAACGAAAATTACTTCTTTCCGGACGTGAGCGGGGCCACTTATCAACGCATGGGGTTTCGTGCCGTGATCGGCCTGCCGGTGATCGAATTCCCCACAGCCTGGGCGAGTAGTCCGGACGAGTACTTTGCGCGTGCCACCGAGGTACACGACAGTTTTCACGGCAGCGCCCTGATCACTACCGCGTTTGCCCCGCACGCGCCGTATACCGTGTCCGACGCGAGCTTCGAGCGCATTCGGGTGCTGTCCGACCAGATGGATATTCCGGTACATCTGCACCTGCACGAGACTGCGCACGAAGTCGAAGACGAAAAGGCCAAGAGTGGTCTGCGGCCATTTCAACGCCTGCAGAAACTCGGTCTGGTCAATGACCGCCTGATTGCCGTGCACATGACGCAATTGACGGAAGGCGAGGTGACCGCTTGCGCGGCCGCCGGTGTGTCGGTTGTGCACTGTCCGGAGTCCAACCTGAAGCTGGCCTCGGGGTTCTGCCCGGCGGAGCAGTTGCGCCAGGCGGGCGTCAACGTCGCCCTGGGCACCGATGGCTGTGCCTCCAACAATGATCTGGACATGTTTGGCGAAATGCGCACGGCCGCCTTGCTGGCGAAGGCTGTCGCCGGGGATGCCGCAGCCTTCGACGCCGCGTATGCACTGCGCGCCGCCACTCTGAATGGGGCCAGCGCGCTCGGACTGGAAGCGCAGATTGGTTCCATCGAGATTGGCAAGCAGGCGGATTTGACGGCGGTGCGCCTGTCCGACCTGGAAACCCAACCGCTGTATCACGTGGCATCGCAACTGGTGTATTCCGCTGGTCGGCATCAGGTGAGTGACGTATGGATTGCCGGTCAGCGCAAGCTTGCCAATCGCGAATTGGTCGATGTGGATGTCGCCGGCATTCTCCACAAGACCCGGGTCTGGCGCGAGCGCCTCGCCGCCGGTTGAGGCCGACCGGTTGACGGGGTGTAACTGAAGCGGACACCCGGCCGGCTGAACCGGCGTGCTGGACGCAGACCCGTTGTGTGCGGTGAAGGCCGGCAAATCACGGTCCGCGGCTGGTGTGCGCGATAAACTGTCCAGGTTGCCACGAGGATCTACATGATGCCCACCGCTGCCAATGTGAATCCGCAAGAGATCGCCAACTTTGATGCCTTGGCGTCGCGCTGGTGGGATCCAGACGGCGAATCGCGACCGTTGCACGATCTCAACCCGGTCCGCCTGGCATACATTGTCGAGCGCATGGAGCTGCGCGGTGCGCGTGTGGCCGACGTGGGTTGCGGCGGCGGTTTGTTGAGTGAAGCCATGGCGCGCGCTGGCGCGCTGGTTACCGGAGTGGATCTCGCTACCCAGGTCATCGAGGTCGCACGGCTGCATCTGCACGAGTCGCAGTTGACCGTGGATTATCGCGTGCAATCTTCCGCTGATCTTGCCGCCACCGAGCCGGCGGCATTTGATGCAGTGTGCTGCATGGAACTGGTCGAGCATGTTCCCGATCCCGCAGCGCTGGTTGCCGATCTGGCAGCCATGCTCAAGCCTGGCGGCTGGCTGTTCATGTCGACGCTGAATCGTACCCCGGCAGCATTTGCCGCTGCCATCCTGGGGGCGGAGTACATCATGCGCCTGCTGCCGCATGGCACCCATCACTACGCGCAGTTCCTGAAGCCATCTGAATTGTCGCGTTTGCTGCGCGGGCACGGCCTGGAGGTGGAGAACGTGTGTGGTCTCGGTTACAACCCACTGTTGCGCAAGGCGTGGCTGAGCCGCTTCACTGGCATCAACTACTTGCTCAGCGCGCGCAAGCCGACGTGAAGACGCTGCCCACTGGTATCCGAGGAGTGTTTTTCGACCTGGATGGCACTTTGCTCGATAGCGCGCCGGATTTGTACGCCGCACTGCAGACCCAGTGCGCCGAGGAGCGGGTACCCGCGCCGCCATATGACGTCGTCCGTGCAGTGGTTTCACGCGGCGCGACCGCGGTGTTGCGTTGTGCCTTTGCCGCGCGCGGTGACAGCGCATTGGCGCAGTTGATGCCGCGCTTTCTCGCCTTGTATCAGGCAGTCATGGCGCAACATACGCACACGTTTGCCGGTATCGATGAACTCCTTGCACGCATCGAAGCGCGTGGCTGGGCTTGGGGCATCGTCACCAACAAGGCCGGCTTTCTGGCCCATGAGCTGGTGCGCCGCGTTGGTTGGGCTGAACGTGCAAACGTGGTCGTCGCCGGGGACACCCTGCCAGTGCGCAAGCCGGATCCTGCACCGGTGCTGCTCGCCTGTGAGCGCGCCGGCGTGGCCGCGCAACACGCCGTGTTTGTCGGCGATGACAGTCGGGACATCCAGGCGGGAGCTGCGGCCGGATTGATCACCGTGGCCGCCGCCTGGGGCTACCTCGATGGCGGAGACCCACATGTCTGGGGCGCGGATGTCGTACTGGATACCCCGGCGCAATTGACGACATGGCTCAGCCTCGACACGGCTCCGGCATGATTGCCACCGTGGAAAAGCCGGCACCGCTGCAGGGCTACATCGACAGGTGGCTGGATGCTCAGCCACAGCAGCAGGTCGCCTTGATGTTTGTGGATGGCCAGCGCTATCCAGGGCATCTGGCGCTCGCTGCGCTTGAGCAGGAGATGCTCGATGCTGCCTACGGTCTGCGCGAGCCACAGAACATCATCGCCAGACTCCACTGGTGGGTCGGCGAATTGACTGATGCGGCTGCCAACGGTGGTCAGCATCCGCTGACCAAAGTGTTGTTTGATGATGAGCGTGCGCTGGCGATCCCGGCTGCAATCTGGACGGCACCGGCGCTGGCTGCGATGGCGCAACTCGAACAGGGCACGGCAGCGGATTTCCCAGCTCAGCTTGCTGCGGCGCGGCCGTTGCACGGCGCGTTGGCCACTCTGGAAACCCTGTGGTGGTACGGGGCTGACGCCAGCGCGGAACGCGCCACCCAGCTAGCCATTGTCAACCACCTGCTGCATGCCCTGCGTCGGCTGCAACGCGACGTGGATCGCGACCGCCTGCCGTTGCCGATGGCGCGGCTCGCCCAGCACGAATTGAATCGTGAGCAATTGCGACAACCCGGTGCTGCGCGCACGCAAGCAGTCAAGGAGCAGTTGCGTGACTTGATGCACGGCTGGCGCGTAGCCGCTCGCCAACCCGGGCCGCTCAGCGTCTTTCGCGCGGTGGAATCGCGATATGCGCTGGCACTGGCCCGGCGCGCCGCCCATGCGGCTGACAGCATGGCGGAGCTCGAAGTGGAACATTTGCGGCCCGGCCTGCGCACGACTCTGCACGCGTGGTCCGCCGCCCGCGCGTGGCTGCGTGCCTGTCCGCCGGTAGCCGGACAATTCGTGGAGAACGCTGTGCGGAATTGAACGGCGTCGGCAGTCCGACCATTGCGACCTATTGCGCGGGTCAGGATTTGCCCCAAACTCAAACGTCTGGTGGCAAGCGGATGCACCATTACTGGATCGAAATATGTTGAAACAGGAAAACCTCGTGCGACTACTACCTGACGTTGCGCTCCACGGCCAACCGTATCTGGCCAGCACGCTGGATTGGGTCGGCATGGCCGACATCCAGACACCCGTCGTGTTTGATCCGGGTGACGGGCAGGCGCAGCGGGCAAGTGCCCGGGTGGGTGCATTCGTCAATCTCAAGCAGCCTGAGCAACGCGGTATTCACATGTCGCGGTTGTACTTGCGCGTCGAGCAGGCGCTGTCCGCAACACCCTTGAGCTTTGACGCACTGCACGCCCTGTTGCGTGGCTTCATCGAATCGCAAGGTGGACTTGCCGATTGCGCGCGCATCACGATCAGTTTTGAACAACTCGTGCGCCGCACGGCCTTGCGCAGTCAGTACAGCGGCTGGCGCGCGTATCCGGTGACGATCGAAGCAACCCTGATCGCTGACGAGTTTGCCCTTGAGTTGACGACGGAGGTGATGTATTCGTCGACCTGTCCGGCATCCGCGGCGTTATCACGGCAGCTTATCCAGGAGCAGTTTGACCGCGACTTTCCCGCCACTGCCGCGCTCGATCGCGCGACCGTGCTGGCGTGGCTCGGCAGCGAGCGCGGCATTGTCGCCACGCCGCATGCACAGCGCAGCGTGGCGCAGGTGCGGGTAACACCGGTTGCGGGTGAGGGCTTGCACTTGTTGCGGGTGCTGGACGCGATGGAACACGCGTTGGGGACACCGGTGCAAACTGCGGTCAAGCGTGAGGACGAGCAGGCGTTTGCGCTGGCCAACGGCAGCAACCTGATGTTCTGTGAGGATGCGGCGCGGCGTATCCGCCAGGCGCTTGAGGCGGATGCCGGGCTTGCCGATTTTCACGTGCGCGTGGAGCACCAGGAAAGCCTGCACCCGCACGATGCCGTGGCGTACGCGAGCAAGGGCGCGGCACTCGCCGAGTAGCTCGGCCACGGCACAGCAGGCGGGCACGTGATTCCTCGCTGCGCGGCTGTTCCGTACCATCGAATCTGCCGTGACGGTAGCGCGAACGGCGTGGGTCACGAGCCCGTCATGGTGTAGAGATGCCGGGCAGCAGCAGCGGGTCCAACCGCACGCCAAGCCAGTTGAAACCCCAGTGCAGGTGTGGTCCGCTGGCACGGCCGGTCATGCCGGAGCGGCCGATGATCTGACCTTGTTGAACGCGCTCGCCCACCTTGACGTCAAGTTTCGACAGGTGCAGGAAATTGGAGCTCAAGCCAAAGCCGTGATCAATCAGCACAGTGCCACCGGTGAGATACAGCGCGGGTTGCGCAAAGGTGATGATCCCCGCGGCTGGTGCTGCTACCGGCGTCCCCACCGGCACCGCGATGTCCATGCCTGAATGGGGCGTGCGCGGTTCGCCGTTGTAGATGCGCTGGTTGCCGAAGCGACCGCTGATTCGCCCGCGTGCTGGCCATATGAACGGCTGCAGAAAATCCTCGCGCGCATCATTGCGCAGGCGTGCCGTGGTCACTTCAGCCTGCTCGTGCTGGATTCGCGCCGCCAGTGCGGGTGGGGGATTGACGGTTTTCGGTGGCACGCCATCAACGCGCTCGATCGGCCAGTCGCGTGGCGTGACAGCAATACTTGCCGATTCATGCGCACCGTCGGGGGCGGTGACTTCCAGCTCTAGCGGTCCAACGGCATCACGCCCCGTGCCGAATACCGCCACGCCGTCGGCACCTACGCGTACGGCGGTGCCGTCCACCCGCAGCGTCGTGCCAACTGGCAAGCGGACAATGACCAGTTCGCCCTGGGTGACGCTCGCGGGCCAAGGTGCTTTGCCCGCTGCCACTGCGGGCGTGAAACAGATGACCGCACACAAGGCGAACAGCGTGCCCAGCACAAGACTCGGCCGCGCTGCGGATCGCTGATTCGCACGTGCTTGGACCGCGCTGGTCGTCACCGTGCCAACATTCATGTGCCAGTACGCTCATGTGAAGCCGGCCAGATGCTTTCGGTCTGGCTGGCGCGGAAACGAACGCCTGCGTTGCACATTGATGCATTCATGATGCGCTGGTCACTGTATATCCGGTGGCTCGTGCTGACCACCACAATGGGGTAGATGAAAGTGTTCGGGCACCGGGTCACTGCCACCGCTGCACAATGGCTGGCAACGCAATACGCGCCACACCGCGAGCAGGCTGCCGCGCCATGGACCGAAGCGCGTCACGGCAATCCGTGCATAATCAGAGCAAGTGGGATCAAAGCGACAATGCGGTCCAAGCAAGGGGCTGAGCCAGCGCTTGTACAAATGGATCAACCACAGTATCAATCGAGTCAATGGATTCACGTAGCCGGACAGCTTGCGGCGGGAAATGCAGCGAGTATTCCAGAAGCAAGCTTGCCGGTACAGGACACATGGGTTATAACACCGGGCCGCCACGGCCAATGAATGGTGAAAACGGATATGGCGAAAACGACGGGTAGTTCGACCGCGACCAAGGGTCAGAAGAAAGGTGCGGGCAAGACGCAGACTTCGGCGACGGCCAAGGTGAAGTCGACCGCTGTGGCCAAACGCTCAACCAGCCAAGCCAAGGGAGCGGCGAAGCCGGTCCGCGGCGCGGCTGCGCCAGGGGCGAAAGCCGCGGCCAAACGTGAGGAGCCGTCCGCGACGAAGAAAGTTTCGCCCAAGAAAGTCGCAACCACGAAAAGCGCAACCAAGAAAGTCGCAAGCACGAAAAGTGCAACCACGAAAGTCGCGCCCAAGGCGGCTACCAAGCCGGTGACGAAGAAATCGGCTGCGGCCCGCGGGGGCGCGGCCAAACCGACGCACGGCAAGTCGGCGCCAGCACGTGCCGCAGGCAAGGGCAGTGGCAAAGCCACGGCAAAGTCCAAACCGGCAGCAACTAAAAAGTCAGCACCCGTCAAGAAGCCCGCCGCCGGCAAGCCGTCCGGCCGCAAGGCAGCGGGCGCCGGCGCCAAGCCTGCGCCAAAAAAAGCGGCGTCGGGCAAGCAGGCTGCCAGTTTGCACCAGCGCGCCAATGCAACGCCCAAAGTTGCGGGCAAATCGCCGGTGCGCAAAGTGACACAGAAAGGGACGTCGACTTCACATGTGAAAGGGCACTCTGGCGCAGGTGTCGCTTCAGCGGCCAAGCCGGCCAGCGCCGCGTCACGCGGCAAGTTGGTTGCGACCCCTGGAAAGCGCGTAAAGCCGTTGGGCAAGGCGCGAGCAGGCAAGTCGCCCGACCAGGCGATTCACGAGGTTCCCACGTTACCCGCAAAGCCCGCAGCAGTATCCGCCGCGCCTGTCACCCGGCCATTCAAGGGCAGAGTCGCAAGCGCTACTGCGATGGTCACATCGCGAGCAGCCAAACCGGTTGCGCATGGGGACTCCCCTCATCACCATAAACAATCTTCAGGTTCAATGAATAAAACTGGTACAGCCAAACTCGAAAACGGCGTCACCCGTGAAGACGGGCGCTACGCATTGCCTTCCACCAGCACCATCGATTTGCCGCAAGGCTACGTGCCAAGCAGCAAAGACGAGTACATGAATCCGAAACATCTCGCCTACTTCCGCGACAAGTTGCGTACGTGGCATGATCAGTTGGTCGAAGAGTCACGCCAAACGATGGACAATCTGCGTGGCGAAGTGCGCGATGTGGGCGATGACGCCGAGCGCGCGACGCGCGAGACGGAAAATTCGCTGGAGTTGCGCACGCGTGACCGCTACCGCAAGCTGATCGCCAAGATCGACAAGGCGTTGCGCCGCATTGAAGACGGGACGTATGGTTTTTGCGAGGAGACCGATGAGGAAATCGGCCTGGAGCGACTCGATGCGCGTCCAATTGCGACGCTGTCGCTGGATGCTCAGGAGCGTCGCGAGCACATGCAAAAGCAGATGGGTGAGTGATTGCAGGCACCGTCGCTGCAACGACGACGAGCTTTGTGAACTGCTGAGTTCGTCGTTACTTGCGGGCCTCTCAGGTCACTCCACAGCTACGGCGCGCCTGCGCTTTTGATTGGCTGCAGTCCAAGACACGCACGGCAAGACGGCTTTTCACTGGGCGGGCAGTGCCCGCCCTCCTTGTTTTTGCGTATCGTCGGGCTGTGTGCCGACGGGAAGGGAAATGCCCGCCCTGCATGATTCGGCATCAGGTGTGTCAGGCAGTTTTGCAAGGCTAACGCAGTGCGTTGGCCGCGTAGCCCTTGAGCTTGTCCAGTGTGGCGGCCAACCCGTTGGAGCGGGTCGGTGAGAGATGTTTGGCCAGGCCGATGGTGGCGATGAACCGCGGCTCCGTGTCGAGGATCTCCTGGGCCGGACGGTCCGAGTAAACACGCAGGAGCAGCGCCAGCAGGCCGGACACGATCGCCGAATCGCTGGAAGCGGCAAAGTGCAGATTCGTCGCGTCGCCGCTGGGCACGAGCCAGACCATCGATTGGCAGCCGATCACCCGATGCTCCTCGGTCTTCCACTTGTCCGGAAACGTGGCCAGTGGTTTGCCGATATCGATCAAATATTGGTAACGCTCGGTCCAGTCACTGAAGAACGCGAATTCCTCGGCGATGGCTTGTTGTGCTGCGTCGGCACTGGGTGGGGCAATGGCATTCATGTGCGTATTATCGCGCGCTGCGCGCTGCGGCACATGATCGCGGGCACCTATGGCGGGTGGCGTCGACCACTGTCACGATGGCACGACACTCCAGCGGGTGCCTTGAGCGCTGTCCTCGATCGCGATGCCGAGGGCAGCGAGTTCGTCGCGAATGGCGTCGGCGCGGGCAAAGTCGCGGTGTTGGCGCGCTTCACGTCGCTCGCGCAACAGACCTTCGACCCGGGTAGCGTCGACAGCGCTTTCACCGCGCCGGAACCATGCCTGTGCTGGTTGTTGCAGCAGCCCGAGCGCGTTGGCGCCGCCCAGGAGTGCGGCCTTGGCCGCTGCACTGTGTTCACGCCGCGCGTTGTCCGCCAGGACGGACAACTCGGCCAGCGCCTGGGGCGTGTTCAGATCGTCGCACAGCGCGGCTTCCAGTCGTTCGGGAACGGGAAGCACGTTTTCAGCCAGGGGCACGTCGCCGAGATCGCGCAGCACGCGATACCAGCCGTCCAGCGTACTCGTCGCCTGCTGGAGCGCCGTGTCCGACCAGTCCAGCGGTTGTCGGTAATGTCCACTCAACAGGCGCAGGCGCAGCGCTTCGGCGGGGTGTTGCTGCAGCAACTCGCGCACCAGCAGCACGTTGCCGAGCGACTTGGACATCTTGCGACCGTCGAAAGTCAGCATGCCGTTGTGCAGCCACCAGCGTGCAAACAGCTTGCCGCCGTGCGCGCAAGTCGATTGGGCGATCTCGTTTTCGTGGTGCGGGAACAGCAGGTCGATGCCGCCGGCATGGATATCGATGGTTTCACCCAGGTGCGCCGCGCTCATGGCGGAACATTCGATGTGCCAACCTGGACGACCGCGACCCCATGGACTTTCCCAACCAGGCAGCTCCGGAGTCGAGGGTTTCCACAACACGAAATCGCCGGGATTGCGTTTGTACTGCGCCACCTCGATCCGCGAACCGGCAATCAGTTCATCCGGATCACGGCCGGACAACGCGCCATAGGCTGCAAATGAATCGACAGCAAACAACACGTGGCCGGCGCTGACGTAGGCGTGGTCGTTGGCCAGCAGCGCCTGGATCATGCTGATGATGGGGGCGATGTGGGTGGTGGCGTGGGGCTCGATGTCCGGGGGCGCCACGCCGAGCGCAGCCATGTCCTCGCCATAAGCGAGGGCAAAACGTGCGGTGATCGTGCCAATGGGAACGCCTTGCTGTTGCGCGGCGGCGTTGATCTTGTCATCGACGTCAGTGATGTTGCGGGCGTAGACCACGTTGGCATAGTGGCGGCGCAGCATCTGCGTCAGGACGTCAAACACCACCGGTCCGCGAGCATTGCCGATATGCACGTAGTTGTAGACCGTCGGGCCGCACAAATACATCGTCACCCGCGCCGGATCAGCCGGTGCGAACGGTTCGACCCGGTGAGACAGGCTGTTGTAGAGCGAAATCGGCATGGTCTGACCCGGAGTGAATGGCTGCGCGGAAGCTGTACGTTGCCAGCCCGGCATCTTAACAAGGTGTAAGTGCCCGGGCACGACGCCTCCGGTTCTAAGCGTGTATTCAGCGTGAATTTGGTGCAATGTCGATTACGCGCACACGAGGCGCCGATTTCCGGGTGGAGAACGCAATGGCCAAGTTATGGATCTCAGCATTGGTGCTGGCGCTCATGTCGACGGGTGTCTGCGCGCAGGACGGGCGGTACGCCAACAACAACGATGATAACGCCCACTTTGGTTGGGCCGATGTCCTGCGTGCTGATCCGGTCCAGGGCGTTACGCGCACCCAGGTACCGCGCCAGGAATGTTACGACCAACCAGTGGTACGCCACGAAGGCGGAAACAGCACGGCCGGCACGGTATTGGGTGCGGTGATCGGTGGGGTGCTCGGCAATACCGTCGGCAAGGGCGACGGACGCAAGGCGGCGACGGTAGTTGGTGCGGTGGCCGGTGGTGCGGTGGGCAATCGGGCAGCCGGTCGCGGCACCGACTATGAGTCGACGCAGACGCAGTGTCGCGAAGTCAGCTCGATCAGCGAACAGCGCCGGATCATCGGTTACGACGTCGAGTACCGGTATCGCGGTGAGGTCTACATGTCACGCTTGAACTACGACCCGGGTGAGCGCCTGCGCGTTCGGGTAAGCGTGACTCCCGCCGATTGAGCGTGCTGCCGCATTCGCGTCGATTGCCGCCGCCCCGGGGCGGCGGTATGCATTTGCAACGCGGTTTGCTGCGCCGGTGACGGATATTGCACTGCCGTGAAATTACCGGCATGATGCAGGCGATCCTGATTGGTGCATCCATGTCCACAGCCGCCTACACCGCCATCATGTTGACCAGCGCCCGCGCGGCCGCTGGCATGACTTCGCGTGCGCGCCGACCGCTGGGCCGATATTCCACCGGGTAGGCTTGTCGCAGCATTTGCATGTGAATTGACGAGAAACCCGGCCAGCGAGCCGGGTTTTTATTTGTGCCGATTCAACCCCGGCGGTTTGCCAACGATCAATGCCAACCCGGCGTTTCCGGTCCTGATTACCAAGAGCACCCAGCGCATGTCCCTCCGCCATTTCATCACCACCCAGGATTACAGTCGTACCGAAATCGACGCCCTGCTCGATCAGGCCGCCGCGTTCAAGCGCTCGCGTGGCGGACAGCAACTGGCGGGGAAGTCAATCGCATTGCTGTTCTTCAATCCATCGATGCGCACGCGCACCAGTTTCGAGCTTGGCGCATTTCAACTTGGCGGACATGCGATTGTGCTGGCTCCGGGCAAGGATGCATGGCCGATCGAGTTCGCAGTCGGGAACGTGATGGACGGCGCTGCGGAGGAACACGTGGCGGAAGTCGCCCGAGTGCTGTCGCGCTATGTCGACCTGATCGCAGTACGCGCTTTTCCAAGATTTCACGACTGGGCGGAGGACCGGCAGGACCAGGTGATCAAGGCGTTTGCACAATACGCAACGGTACCCGTGCTCAACATGGAGACCATCACCCATCCGTGTCAGGAGCTGGCTCACGTTTTGGCGCTGCGCGAGCGTTTGGGCAACCTGCAGAACAAGAAGTACGTACTGACCTGGACCTGGCATCCCAAACCGTTGAACACGGCGGTGGCAAATTCCGCGCTGTTGATTGCCACGAAGATGGGCATGGATGTGACCCTGTTGTGTCCGACGCCGGACTATGTGCTGGACGAGCGCTACATGGCGTTTGGGCGGCTGAATGCCGAACAGAACGGTGGCTCACTCACGGTCAGCCATGACCTCGAAGCAGCGTATCGCGGCGCCGATGTGATCTATGCGAAGAGCTGGGGAGCGCTGCCGTTTTTTGGCCGCTGGGATGAGGAAAAGCCGATGCGCGATGCGCACCGTCACTTCACTGTCGACGCAGCAAAAATGGCGCTCACCAACCATGGCGTGTTCAGCCATTGCCTGCCGTTGCGGCGCAATGTGCAGGCAACGGATGCGGTGATGGATTCGCCTGCGTGCATCGCCATCGATGAGGCGGAGAATCGGTTGCATGTGCAGAAGGCGGTGATGGTGTCGTTGCTGGCCAACAATTGAGTCCTCCGGGGAGATAGTGGATGTACATGCCCAAAGCATTTGTCGAAACGCGTCCTGAAGTGTTGCATCAGTTGATCCGTGCACAGCCATTTGCGGTGATGGTGACCGATGGCGCGACCGGCCTGACGGCGAATCATCTCCCGTTCGAGCTGGTGGATGCCACCACGTTGCACGGCCACGTCGCGCGCGGCAATGAGCTGGTGCAGATGGACGGCGCCGAAGTGTTGCTGATCTTCCAGGGGCCGGATGGCTACATCAGCCCGAACTGGTATCCCACGCGTTGGGAGACCGGACGCGAGGTGCCTACCTGGGATTACGCAGTGGTGCACGTGCATGGACATCTACGCGTGATCGACGACCCGGCGTGGCTGCGTGGCGCCCTCGAGACACTGGTGGCGCAGCATGAAGCGCGCTTGCCGCAGCCGTGGCATATCACCGATGCACCCGCGGATCACATCGAGACATCGTTGCGCGCCATCGTCGGCATCGAAATCCGCATCGAGCGCATCGAGGGCAAGTTCAAGTTGAGCCAGAACCATCCCGCCGGCAACCAGGCCGGCGCCATCGCCGGCATTCGTGCCCGCGATGGTGATGGCGACGCCGAACTGGCCGCATGCATGCTTGCGCACCAGGAGGCAGCGCGATGACCGGCAGCCAGCATCACTATCACGTCGTCGTGGAGTGGACCGGTAACCGCGGCGCGGGCACCCAAAGCTACCGTGGCTACGAGCGCAGCCATGTCATCCGCATCGCCGGGAAGCCGACGCTGGCCGGCTCGGCTGATGCGACATTTCACGGTGACGCGAGCCGGCATAATCCCGAGGATCTGCTGGTTGCGGCGTTGTCCGCGTGCCACATGATGGCCTATCTGCATGTCGCGACAGTTGCCGGGGTGGTGGTTAGCGCTTACACCGATGCTGCCGAAGGCACGATGAGCCTGGATGGTATCGGCGGGCGCTTCGTCGAGGTTGTGCTGCATCCACAGGTGACGATCAGTGCGAACAGCGATGCGGCCAAAGCCGAAGCGCTGCATGCCGATGCGCATCACGCCTGCTTCATCGCCAACTCAGTGAATTTCCCGGTGCGCTGCGAGCCGCGCATTGTCGTCGCTTCCACCTGAAACTGTCTTTCCCCAGAGTTCACAGCCATGTCCAGGGACATCGTTCTTGCCTTTTCCGGCGGCCTCGACACCAGCTTCTGCGTACCGTATCTGCGTGAACGCGGTTGGGCGGTGCATACCGTGTTTGCCGACACCGGCGGCGTCGATGCTGCCGAGCGCGAATTCATCGAACAACGTGCGGCGGAACTGGGCGTGGCCAGCCATGTCACGGTGGATGGCGGGCCGGCACTATGGGCGGATTTCGTCAAGCCGTTTGTGTGGGCGGGTGAGGGCTATCAAGGCCAGTACCCGCTGCTGGTGTCTGATCGTTACCTGATTGTCGAGGCTGCGCTCAAGCGCGCGGCCGAATTGGGTACCACGGCGATTGCCCATGGTTGTACCGGCATGGGCAACGACCAGGTGCGCTTCGATCTCACGGTAAAGTCGCTGGGCAGTTACAGCATCGTTGCGCCGATTCGCGAGATCCAGAAAGAGCACACCGAGGTGCGGGCGTACGAGCAGCGGTACCTGCAGGACCGGGGTTTCAGTGTGCGTGCCAAACAGCAGGCCTACACCATCAACGAGAACCTGCTGGGATTGACCATGTCCGGCGGCGAGATCGATCGCTGGCAGGCCCCTGGCGCGGATGCCGCGGGCTGGTGCAAGGCGCGTGCTGAATGGCCGGCCAAACCGCTGCGCCTGAAAATTGGCTTCAGTCACGGCGAGGCGACCACGCTGGACGGCGAGAAGTTTGCCGGACAGGTGCTGCTGGCGAAGCTCAACGCGCTGTTTGCACAGTATGGTGTCGGCCGTGGCCTGTACACGGGCGACACCACGGCCTGTACACGGGCGACACCACCATCGGACTGAAGGGCCGCATCCTGTTTGAAGCACCCGGTTTGACGGCGTTGCTGACCGCCCATCGTGCGCTGGAGGAAGCCGTCCTCAGCAAGCAGCAGAACCGCTTCAAGCCGGAGGTGGCACGGCGCTGGGTCGAGTTGGTGTACGAAGGGTTCTTCCATGATCCGTTGAAGAGCGATCTCGAAGCCTTCCTGGCTTCGTCCCAGGCCACCGTCAACGGCGAGGTGACGTTGGAAACCCACGGCGGCAGCGTCACCGCGGTGGCCGTGGAGTCCAGACATATCCTTGCGGCGAAGCACGCAACTTACGCGCAAGCAGCCGATTGGGGTGTCGCCGAAGCCGAAGGTTTCATCAAGCTGTTTGGCATGAGCAGCACGCTGTGGGCCGAGGTCAATC
>CAJDVT010000023.1_pt2 | contig 24765 bp, 27 predicted proteins | sample 7391411 | NCBI WGS metagenome assembly CAJDVT01 (sample SAMEA7055698, study PRJEB34461) | soil metagenome | biome: terrestrial ecosystem; feature: Peninsula; material: soil | place: Antarctica | collected 2016 | reverse complement strand
GCGCCCTCACCACGCAAGCTGTCCTCGCCTGATTCGACCAGCTGGCGAACATTGCGATCGACGCGCGCCATGAGCCGCTGGATCTCGTCGGCCTCTTGCTTGAGCATGCCTTGCTCGAGTCCTTCGAGCACTCCGGCGGCAATCCACCAAAGGCGACGGCCATGCACGTGGTAACAGCGCGCCGTAATGGCCAGCAGCGTCTTGCGCATGTTGCGCAACCGCTGCGGAACGTCCTGCTGGCGAAACCAGCCAAGCAATTGCTGCTGAAAATGCAGGCGCAGGTCGACCAGTTCGTCGCGATAGGATTGCGCTTGCAGATCACTCAAAGCCGCCGGTGCCTGGGCAGGCAGGAAAGCATCCAGATTTGGATGGAACAGCGCCGACTCTGACAGTGGTGACTGCTGGCGACTGGCACGCAGATCATTCAACAGTGGCAACAGTACGACGGGTACGTCTCGATGCCCTCCGGACAATCGCTCCAGATAATCGGGCAACTGCATCAGCCCGCGCATCATCACCGTATAGGCTTCCTCTCGCGCGTCGACGGCTCCCGCGATCAAGGCACCAGCCAGCGTCTCCATCTCGGCTGCAACCATGGCTGCGCCATACAGTTCAACCATCTTCAGCGTGCCGTGAGCCTGATGCAGATTCTCGGCGCACGAGCGCATCGCGCCGACGTTTTCCGGCTGGTCGACATAGGCTTCAAGGGCGTCACGCGCAACTGACAGTGTCTCGTCAAGCTCCGGTTTGACCCATTGCAGCGTGGTGAAATCGATGTGATCTTGAAGTCTCATGCGCGTGTCTCGGCGTTGCGCGGCAGGTGTGTCATGCAACAGCGAGAGTGCCCCCCATAAAAATGCGTATGACCACCCGGCAAGTCTCAGCCTGGCAGTTTGAAATGCGCCACCGAACGCCGCAGCTCACTCGCCAACTGCGCCAACGTTCCGATGGAATCGGCGGTCTGACTGGCACCCTGCGACGTCTGCGAAGTGATTTCCTGAATCGCGTTCATGGAAACGGAAACATCGGTGGCGGCCGCTGACTGCTCACGTGCTGCGGTGGAGATGGTCTGAATCAGCGCGGACAAATCGTGCGAGACGCGCTCGATGTCGCCCAGTGCGCTACCGGCATCCTCGGCCAGACGGGCACCAGCAACCACTTCAGTAGTGGTTTGCTCCATCGAATTGATCGCCTCGTTGGTATCGGACTGAATCGCCTGCACCAGGGTCTCAATACGCTTGGTGGCACCAGTGGAACGCTCGGCCAGACGCTGCACTTCGTCGGCAACCACGGCGAAGCCGCGACCCGCCTCACCCGCGGATGCAGCCTGAATCGCGGCGTTCAACGCCAGAATATTCGTCTGCTCGGCAATGTCATTGATCAGCTCGACGATCGAGCCGATTTCCTGCGAGGACTCACCGAGGCGCTTGATACGCTTGGAGGTTTCCTGGATCTGGTCGCGAATCGAGTCCATGCCGGAAATCGTTTCGCGCACCACCTCGGCGCCGCGCGAGGCAATCTTCACCGAGCGTTCTGCCACGTCAGCCGATTCGGCCGAATCCCTGGACACCGTGTCCATGGAAGTCACAATCTGGTTGATGGCCGAAGTGGCCGAGCTGATCTGCCGCGCCTGCTGTTGTGCCGCGTCGGCCAGGTTGCGCGCTGTCGTCTGACTTTCCTGCGCCGAGGAGGAAACCTGCTCCGACGTCTCATTGATCGTCGTCACCAGGGAGCGCAATTCGTCAATGGCGTAGTTCACGGAGTCAGCGATCGCGCCGGTGATGTCTTCGGACACCGTGGTCTTGACCGTCAGGTCACCTTCGGCCAGCGAGCCCATTTCATCCAGCAAGCGCATGATCGCCTCCTGGTTGCGCTGGTTGAGCTCACTACTGTTGGCAAACCGGCGCCGTTGGTCGCCTACCAGGGTGATGACCAGCAACAGCGCGAAGACGATGGCCGCAATGGCGCCAAGCAAGCCCCACCAGACGTTCGGGAACAACCGGCGAAGCGACAACTTGCCGACCTGCTCAGACAGATCGTTGGCGCGCAGCAGTACCGTCTGTGAATCCAGCGACGCCTGATTGGCTGCGCCCTTCACGTCGCTGATATTGCCTGCAGCCGCGACCAGCTTGGCGACAGGGTCAGTCAGCGTCTGCCATCCGGTCTGGATTTCCGTGAGGATCTTGCGTGCATTGGCATCAGCGATCGGGCGCACACCGCTGTCAGCACTGCCAACCAGCAAACCTTTCAGCACATCGCCATACAACTGGGCGTCACGCGACAGGCCATCGGCGGCCGACAGCGAATTTGCGCCACCCTGAAGCACCTCTTGCACGCGGCGAATAATGCGGTCAGCCGACAGCATCTGGCGCGATGTGCCGAGCATCTGGTCGGCGCTGGCGTTACGCTCCTGCAGAATGTTGACCACCTGCTCCATACGCGAGTTGAGCAGTGGCATTTGTTGCGCCAGACGGTTCGCGCGCTCCCCGGAATCAAGCACGGCGGTCTTGTTGGAAAGAATCTTGCCGATATCGGTATCGAGTTGCCGCCATGCCGTGTCCAACGCAGTTACCGCGCGGCCACTGGCCGTGGCGTCTTGGTTGGCATAAGCCTGCATGCCACTTTGTGGATCACCGCGCTTCAGACGTTGCACCGCCGAATCAATCGAGTTGCGCGTGCCTTCCAGCTCCTTGAATGCATTGACATTGCCAGAGACTGATTCGAGGGCGAATTTCGCCGTCTGCTGCGACAGCACCTGAATTTGCGTGGTCAACGCAATCGCCTGGCGATCCTCGGAGTTCTTCTGGTTGAGCAGAAAGAAATCCAGTGCCGCAAATCCGATCGCGACCAGCAGCAGGACAATGAGTGCAGTGTAACCCTGCTCTTTGCTGACGCCCCCTGTAGTGCTCATGTTCACCTCGCCCGTCTACATCGTGGCTGGGCTCGCCGCATGCCGTGCGAACCCAGCCCATGAATGATTGACTCTCTCGTCCGGCCGCACCAACGGTCGGTCCCTCACCAGCTCAAGGCCACTCACTCACGCAGCGGCATGACGAAAATCCGGAGCCCGCACCAGCCGACTCATGTTGAAAATGGCCAACTGTTGCGCACCCACGCGACTGTCCACAAAGCGTACGAGACGCGGATCATCCTCGGCGCTGGCTTCGCTCCGCTGCTGTTCGTCAACGGTGCGCTGCCCGAACACGTCGTCCACCAGCAAAGCGACGCTGCCGCTACCCTGACGCACGATCAGCAACCGTGAGCGATCAGTATGCTGCGTGCGCTCGCCAAACAGGAAACGTGCGAAGTCGACTACCGGGACCAGATTGCCGCGGACGTTGGCAACCCCCAACAGCCACGGCTGCGTGCCCGGCACCGCTGTAAGCGGCGGCACGGCGAGCAACTCGTTGACTTCGTCGATACCCGTTACCAGCAGTCGGCTACCCACGCGAAAACCGATGCCGCGCCACAGGCCAGGCGCGTCGAGCTGGTCCTGCACTCCCGAGGCATGGGCCAGCGACCGCTGTTCATAGCGGGCGAGTATCTCGTACGGCGTCTGGTTGACCGAATCCGTCATGGCGTGCTCGTCAGCAAATCATGGATGCAGGCCAACAGCTCGGTCTCCTTGACCGGCTTGGTAATGAATGCTCGGGCACCCTGACGCAGACCCCACACCCGATCGGTCTCCATCGACTTGGTGGTAATCATGATGATTGGCACTTTTGCGGTAGCCGGATCGCGCGTAAGCGTGCGCGTCGCCTGGAAGCCGTTCATGCCGGGCATGATCACGTCCATGATGATGACCTCCGGCAAAGTGGCGCGCGCCCGCGCAATGCCCTCTTCGGCACTGTTCACTGCAGTCACCTGATGGCCGCCACGCTCCAGCAACGTGGTGAACACCTGCACGTCCGTAGGCGAATCGTCAATGATGAGAATATTGGCCACTGATTTCCCTTGTAACCTTCAAATCAGCACGCGGACAACGCGCGCACGTGACGTCGGATGGCGCCCAACAGCTCATCCCGAGTGAACGGTTTGGTCAGATATTGTTCTGCGCCGACGATGCGGCCACGCGCCTTGTCGAACAGACCGTCCTTGGAACTCAACATGATGACCGGCGTGTCGCGAAACTGGGGGTTGTTCTTGACCAGCGCACAGGTCTGGTAGCCATCGAGGCGCGGCATCATGATATCGACAAAGATGATGGCGGGCTTCTGGTCGGCGATCTTGGCCAAGGCCTCGAACCCGTCAACCGCAGTCAGGACCTCGCAGCCCTCCTTTTTCAACAAGGTTTCCGCCGTACGCCGGATGGTCTTGGAGTCATCGACGACCATGACCTTGAGTCCGCTCAGATCGTTAGCGCTTGCGTTTGAATCCACTTGGTTCCCCCAACGACCTGTCCCAACTCCGGGACTGGCTCAGTAGCATGCAACAGCCGTGCCGAACAGCGTGCATGAAAATGACAACAAGGATAAATCTGCTCGGGCCCGCTCTGCGGCGGGATATATCAGGCTTGTTGTGTACCGCCTGCGCGTCGGGACTGTCAAGCAATATCACCACACACGCAACGCAAGTCACATACGGCTGCCGCGCAGCGGCAACATCGGTCCGGACACGGCAACATCGGCCGCTCCCACTTGCCGTCAATCCGCCATGTCGGTGACCATCGGCCCTACCATGTGGCATGGGTGAACGTCGGTACCCGGCCGACGCGGATTCACGTTGCGAGGATTACATGATGATGTTGTCGGTTGCCGTACTGATGGATCCCATCGGGTCCATCAAGCTGGCCAAGGACACGACTTTTGCCATGCTGCTGGAAGCGCAAGGACGCGGCCACACGCTGTTCTACATGGAACAGCAGGATCTGGCTCTCCGTGACGGCATGGCTTGGGCCCGGCTGACGCCGCTGGCCGTGAAAGAGGATGCACAACACTGGTACACGCTGGGCCAGCCACGGTGGCGCGACCTGCGCGAGATGGACGTGGTATTGCTGCGCAAGGATCCTCCTGTCGACGTGCAGTTCATCCACGACACGCTGGTGCTGGAGGTTGCGCAACGCGGCGGCGTCATGATGGTGAACGACCCACGCGCGCTGCGCGACTGCAACGAAAAATTGTTTGCGCTGCAGTTCCCCCAATGCATCGTACCGACGCTGGTCAGTCGTGATGCCAGCGAACTGCGGCGCTTCGCCGCCGAACACGGCGAGATCGTGCTCAAGCCGCTGGATGGCATGGGCGGGCGCGGCATCTTTCGCGTCAGCCACGGCGACAACAATCTCAACTCGATGCTGGAAACCCTGCTTGGCGGCGACGGTCATGGCATCGGCGCCCAATTGACCATGGCGCAAAAATATATTCCGCAGATCAGCGCAGGCGACAAGCGCATCCTGGTGGTAGACGGCGAGCCCGTGCCCTGGGCCCTCGCGCGCATTCCGCAAGGCAACGAGTTCCGCGGCAATCTTGCTGCCGGCGGGCGCGGTGAAGGCGTCCCGCTATCGGCCCGCGACCGCTGGATCGTGGAACAGGTGGCGCCCGAGCTGCGCCGCCGCGGATTGCTCTTCGTCGGGCTGGACGTGATTGGCGACTATCTGACGGAAATCAATGTCACCTCACCTACTTGCGTGCGCGAGCTGGACACGCAATATGACCTGAACATCAGCGCCCAGTTATTTGACGTCATCGAGCAACATCGCAGTGGCGCTACCGGCACATGAACTCGCCAGCTTCCACCTCCGTCAACCCGATTGGCGCCACCACGTTGTTTTCGTTGCTGTTGCACGCGGTGTTGCTGCTTGGCGTCACGTTCCATTTCGCGCAAGCTGAACCAGGGTTGCCGACGCTGGATGTGACTCTGGTCAATGTCGCCAACCAGGAGGCACCCGACAAGGCGGATTTCCTGGCGCAAGCCAACAATACTGGCGGCGGCCAGAGTGACCGCGTGGCACGGCCGTCGCAAAGATTTTCCGGCGAATTGCCGCGACCGGACCCGGGCGTCGCCGCCCAGCCCATGCAGGAGCGCACGCCGCCCGCACACGACGCCACACCAACGCGGTTGGTCACCACTACCGGCACCAGCGACTTCAGCGTGGCCAGCGACACGGCACAGCTTCAGGCCGATGCACCACATCCACCCGATGCCGAACAACTGCTGCGGCGACAGGCCGTCGCCCAGCTTGCAGCCGAGTTGCGCGAGCAGAACGAGGCATTGGCCAAGCGCCCGAGGAAGAAATTCATTTCCGCGAACACCAGGGAATACCGGTATGCCAGCTACATGCGCAACTGGTCTGACCGCGTGCAGCGCGTCGGCAACCTGAACTACCCCGAAGAAGCTCGCGCACAGAAGTTGTACGGCGATCTGCTGTTGACCGTCGGTCTGCGTCGCGACGGCACCATCCACACCATTACCGTCATCAAGGGTTCCGGGCACCCGCTGCTGGACGCCGCCGCCGAACGCATCGTGCGCCTGTCCGGGCCGTTCCCGGCGCTGCCGCCCGATACCACTGTGGACGAGCTGTACATCACCCGCACCTGGCAATTCCTGCCCGGCGACGTATTGCGCAACAAATGATGCCTTCGGGTGATGCGCCACACGGTTAACTGTACGCAGTGGCTTACAATGCCTACTCATGAACCGCCCAACGCCAAGCACGTTCACTGGACACTTCCTGATTGCGATGCCGCAGCAGGCTGAACCGCCGTTCTCGCGTGGCGTGGCGTTGTTGTGCCAGCACGACGCAGAAGGCGCCATCGGGCTGCTGGTGAACCAACTTTCCACCTACCGTTTTGGCGACGTGCTGGCGCAGATGGATTTGTCCTGCGCGGATGAGAAACTGGCCGGCGCGCCGGTACTGATCGGTGGCCCGGTGCAACAGCAACGTGGTTTTGTGCTGCATCGGGAGCCGGGTGTGTGGGAGGCAACCTATCGGGTCAATGACATGTGGTCGGTAACCACCTCTCGCGACATTCTCGTGGCCATGGCTGCAGGTGAAGGTCCGCGGGAGGCGGTCATGGTACTTGGCTACGCTGGCTGGGACGCGGGGCAATTGGAGCAGGAGATCATGGCCAACGCGTGGCTCACCGCCGAGGCGTCCGATCGCATCGTGTTTGACACTCCGCTGGAAGATCGCTGGAGCGCTGCGGCTGGTCTGGTTGGCGTGGATCCGAGCCGGCTGTCCGGCTACGCGGGCCACGCGTGAGCTGTGTGCTCGGCTTCGATGTCGGCAGCCGGCTGACTGGCGTCGCGGTGGGCAATGTCATCACCTCGAGCGCGCGCGCGCTGGCGACGGTGGCGATGCGCGATGGTGAACCGGACTGGCAGCGCCTGGACGCATTGCGCAACGCATGGTTGCCCGACACCCTGGTGATCGGCTTGCCGCTGACCTTGGACGGGTCCGAGCAGCCCGCGAGCCGTGCCGCGCGGCGCTTCGCGGCGCAATTGCAAGAGCGCTACGCGCTGCCGGCAAGCCTTGTCGACGAACGCGACAGTTCGCGCGAAGCGGCGCAGCGCTTTGCCCACGCGCGCGCCGCCGGGCTCAAACGCCGGCGTGACAATGCCACCATCGACGCCGAGGCAGCCGCGATCATTCTCGAGCGCTGGTTGCTGCTCAATGCGCCGACCGCCGCTCACACCGATCCCGCCTGATCTCCCTCTGACTGGTACGTCCATGAGTCCTCGCCTGCGTCACCTCACCACGCTTGAGCACCTGCCCCGGGAGACCATCGAGCGCTTGCTTGACCGCGCCGAGGCATTGCGCGATGCGTGCGCCCACGGCACACGCAAGCTCGACATTCTGACCGGGCGCACGGTGCTCAATCTGTTCTTCGAACCGTCCACGCGCACGCGCACCTCGTTCGAGCTGGCAGCACGCCGACTCGGTGCCGACGTGGTCAATTTCAACATCGGCCTGTCCTCCACACGCAAGGGTGAGGAGTTGTTTGACACGTTGCACACCCTTGAAGCGATGCATCTGGACGCGATCATCGTGCGCCACAAGGAAGCGGGCACGGCGGACGCGCTGGTACAGCATGCCTTGAGCGGCGTATCCGTCATCAATGCTGGCGACGGCGAGCACGCACACCCCACCCAAGGTTTGCTGGACGCTCTCACGATTCGCCAGCACCGACCGGATTTCGACCAGCTCACCATCACCATTTGCGGCGACATCAAGCATTCACGCGTCGCCCGCTCCGATGTGCATGCACTCACCCGGCTTGGGGTGAAACGCATTCGTCTGTGTGGTCCTGCAGCGCTGATGCCCGATGCGCAGACGTTCCCAAACACTCACAGCTTCGACGATTTCAATCAGGCCATCGAAGGTGCCGACGTGGTGATCATGCTGCGCCTGCAAAAGGAACGCATGGCCGCCACCGAACTGCCGGACGAGTCCGCATACTTCGCTCGCTATGGACTGGACCGGCAGCGTCTTGCGCGTGCCGCCAAGGGCTGTATGGTGATGCACCCTGGCCCGATCAACCGCGGCATCGAGATTGCCTCGGACGTCGCCGACGGCGCGCAATCACACATTCTGGAACAAGTCGGCAACGGCGTGTTTGTGCGCATGGCGGTACTGGACGAAGTACTCGCGCGCTGATCGGCGCACGCCTGGCGGCGGCCACCGCATCCGGAGTGCCGGGCGGCGAGCGCCCCGCCCGCAGCGGCATGTGCAAGGCCAAAGCAGGCATAATGTCCGGTGCAGCCACTATCACTCAGGGAAACAACATGCGACTGACGACGCGCTTCATCGCGCTGGGCTTGGCCAGCGCCTTGCTTGTGGCTTGTTCGCACAAGAACAAGGACGCGCCGCTCGCGTTTGCCCCGGCCGACACGCCGTACGTACTGGCCAACCTTGATGTGCTGGACAACGCTACCCGCGCGGCGTTGCTGGCGCAGGCAGACGCGCAGTTGCCTGCGCAACTTGCTCAATTGAATGCGACGGCTGACCGCTTTGCCGAAGACGATCCGGATGGTGCCCGCCTGCTGCACGCGCTGACCGCGGAGTTCAAAGGCAAAACGATCGAAACCTTCGCCCACGATGCCGGCATCAACCTTGCCGGTTACCACGCGTTGTACGGCATCGGGCTGGCGCCCGTCGTGCGTATCGGTCTAAGTGACAACAAGGCATTTGAAAGCTTCGTGGGCCGGCTGGAAACTGCGTACGGCTCGAAATTAGATGTATTGCACGAAGGCGAACAGAGCTATCGGCGGCACATCTTCGCTGCCTCGGGAACCGAGATCGTACTGGCCGTGCAAGGCAACCAGGCCGTACTTACGGTGCTGCCGGCGGACGCAGCCAAACCATTGCTGCGTCAGGCGCTGGGGCTCGATCGGCCACAAACGAACCTGCAGGACGACGGCCGTCTGGCCAAACTCGCAAAAACCAACGGCTACAGCAAGTACCTGGTCGGCCAAGTCGACATGACTCGCGAGCTGCCGCTGCTGCTGGGTGGCCACGATCCGTTGCTGAACGCGCTGCGCAGCGCGCGCGCCAAAGCCGTGTCCGCCAAGACCGGGGAGCCGGTCGCCAACCAACTGGTTACCGGGCCGACTTGCGTCGCCGAGGCTGGGCGTATTGCCGCGCGCATCCCCCTTGTGAGCTTTGGTTACACAACATTGAAGCCGAAACAGCAGGACGCGCGTCTGGACATCGCCTTGGCGGCCGACATCAGCAAGGCTTTTTCCGGGCTCACGGTTGCTCTGCCCGGATTGGGTAGCGTCGGTACGGCGCCGCTGGACGTGAGCATTGCACTGCCCATGGCGTCATTGCGCACGTTCTGGTCGACCCAGGTTGACGCCGTGGCCGCCAAGCCATTCACCTGTCCGACGCTGACCGATCTCAACGAGAGCTTTGCCAAGCTTGGCCCGGCGTTGCAGAAGGCGGCGATCCCGCCGTTCGGTGACCTGCAGGGTATCCGCATCGCACTCGACAGCCTGGTGCCTGCCAAAGACGGCCGCGGCATGCCGACAGTCTCCGGGCGGCTGATGGTGGCAACTACCAACGCTACCGGTCTGTTTGCCATGGGCCAGATGAGCGTGCCCTCGTTGAATCAGTTGAAGCCGACCGCGGACGGAACGCCGCTGGCGCTGAGCAAGGACCTGACAACCATGCTCGGCCAGCCTGCGTGGATCGCGTTGACCGACAAAGTACTCGCGCTCGGCGTCGGCGTCGGCGCGGACGCCAAGTTGCGCGAGAGCCTGAAAGCTCCCGGCGGTGACGCAGGGCGCATGGGACGCATGCATCTGAGCGGCAGCATGTACCTGCAATGGCTGCAATTGATGGAACAGAAAGTCGACACCCTTGCTGCCGCAACCGCAGCCTTCACCAAAAGCGACGAACCATCCATGAGTCCTGGTGACACGGACAACGCACAGCAGATCGCTACTGACGCGGCACGCTCCAAGGCGCAGTTTGCTGCCATGCAAGTTCAGGCTGAACGCGTCCTGAGCATCGACGCGGAAATGCATGTCGACAACAAGGGCATCGTGGTCACCAGCCAGACCACCTTGAAGTAAGCTTGGCCAATTGATGCGCGCAGCCGCGCCTGCGGTTCACTGCAGATCCGCTCGCGCTCCAGCCCACCTCCACGGAGATGACTATGCAAAGCGGTAACCCGGCACTCACAAAGAACACTTTCCTGGATGTCGCCAACGGGGCATTGGTCGCCCATGGCAATGACACCATGACGATCAACGGCACAGTCAACAAGACCGGCCTGATGCTGATCCTGGTGGTGGTGGGCGCCATGTACAGCTGGGCCCAATTCACCGGTCCGGAGAGTGCGCCGGCGATGATGCCGTTGGTGCTCGGTGGCGCCATTGGCGGCCTGCTATTGGCTCTGGTCACTATCTTCAAGAAGACTTGGGCGCCGTTCACCGCGCCACTGTATGCGCTGGTCGAAGGCGTGTTCATCGGTGGGTTGTCGGCGATCTTCGAGGCACGCTATCCGGGCATCGTGCTGCAGGCGGTGGGTCTGACTTTCGGTACCATGGCGGCGATGCTGCTGGCCTACCGCAGCGGGCTGATTCGGGTCACGGAGAAGTTCAAGCTCGGCGTGGTGGCCGCAACTGGTGGCATCCTGCTGCTCTACGTGGCTCAGTTCGTCATGGGGTTCTTCGGCCACTCGATGGACTTCATCAGCGGCAACAGTTTCATGGCCATTGGTTTCAGCGGGTTCGTGGTAGTTATCGCGGCGCTGAATCTGGTGCTGGATTTCGACTTGATCGAATCCGGCGCCCAATCGGGCGCACCGAAGTACATGGAGTGGTACGGCGCATTCGCCTTGACGGTGACGCTGGTATGGCTGTATCTGGAAATCTTGCGCTTGCTGTCGAAATTGCAGTCGCGCAATTAGGCCACGCGGGGCGCCTGCGCGCCTTGCCAAGAGGCCAGCCGGAACCAGCGGCTGGCCCGCTGCGCGATGGCGCTTCTCGTAGCGGCGCGTGTCGGCAACCTGAATGGGGATATTTCACGCGCACGCCGCTTTCACTGCGTGAGCGTTCTGATGGGCACCAACCGAACTGAAGCCATTGTGGCTCGTTCGTCTGCCCGTCACGCGGCTAGAGCCGCCCTTTCAGGAGACCCTCATGCGCAACCACATACTTCATTACAGCGTTCTCGCCACAGCGTTGGCATGCGCCTTCGCGGTCGTGCCACTCAATCAGGCGCTGGCGCAGGACGCCAACATGCAGACGCAAGAATCCACGGACAACCAGACGGTGCCCGACAAGGCCGCTGATACCTGGATTACCACCAAGGTAAAGGCCGAACTGGCCACCGCCAAGAACGTCAAGGCCTCGGACATCAGCGTGGAAACCAGCGACAGCGTGGTCACGCTGTCCGGCATGGTGCCAACCAAGAGCGAGAAGATGCGCGCGGTGACGCAGGCCAAGGCCGTGAAAGGCGTGAAAAGCGTGGATGCGAGCAACCTGCGGGTGAACGCCACGCAACCTGACAGCACCATGCACAAGACCGATCGTATGATGAACGATCACAAGATGTCGGCCATGCCCGCGCACACTGCAAGTGCACCAGCGATGGCGATGGCTCACGATGCCGATGATGCGCACATGCAGAAATCCGCGGACAATCAGACGGTACCGGACAAGGCCGCTGATACCTGGATTACCACCAAGGTAAAGGCCGAACTGGCCACCGCCAAGGACGTCAAGGCCTCGGACATCAGCGTAGAAACCAACGACGGCATGGTCACGCTGTCCGGCATGGTGCCAACCAAGAGCGAGAAGACCCGTGCGGTGAAGCAGGCCAAGGCGGTGAAAGGCGTGAAAAGCGTGGATGCCAGCAACCTGCGGGTGTCCGGGAACATGCACAAGTCCGATCACGCGATGTCCGACACACCGGCCCACACCTCAACGGCCGGCCATTGATCGCTCGGGCTATTGATCGATCGGCGTGACGGTGCAAGAAGGGGTCCTCGCGGACCCCTTCTTGCACCGTCATGCTGCCGCGTGTTGTTCGCGACGAAGCCTGAAGCCACGCCATGCCCGGCCGGCTACAACCGGATCGTCCCGCACAAGCCGCTTAGCGATTGAGCAGGTTGCTGCCGCCAAAGCCGGCCTCGTCGTTGGTTTCCTCCACCCCGACACCGTCCATTCCCTGCGACAACGTATGCGCGTCCCCACCCTGTGCCAGCTTGATGCGCAGACGTACTTCGTTCGAACTGTCGGCATGGCGCAATGCGTCTTCGTAGGAAATCTCCCCGGCCTGATACAGCTCGACCAGACTCTGGTCGAACGTGCGCATGCCGAGCAGACTGGACTCCTTCATGACTTCCTTCAGCTTGTGGATGTCCCCCTGACGAATGTAGTCCTGCACCAACGGTGTACCCAGCAGGATCTCGACCGCAACGCGGCGCGCCTTGCCATCGGGTGTGGGAATCAACATCTGCGCAACGACCCCCTTCAGGTTCAGCGACAGGTCCATCAGCAACTGTGAGCGATGATCCTCGGGGAAGAAGTGCAGGATACGATCCATCGCCTGGTTCGCGTTGTTCGCGTGCAGTGTGCACAGACAAAGATGCCCGGTCTCGGAGAAGTTGATCGCGTGCTCCATGGTTTCGCGCGTGCGCACCTCGCCGATCATGATCACGTCGGGCGCCTGACGCAGTGAGTTTTTCAGCGCGTTTTCCCAGTTATCCGTATCCACCCCGATTTCGCGCTGCGTGATGATGCAACCCTCGTGCTTGTGCACGTACTCGATCGGGTCCTCGATAGTGATGATGTGACCGGCCGAGTTCTGGTTGCGATAACCGATGACGGCAGCCAGCGATGTGGATTTGCCGGTACCGGTACCGCCGACAAAAATCACAATCCCGCGCTTGGTCATTGCCAGTTGCTGGATGATCGGTGGCAAATTCAACTCTTCGGTGGTCGGAATCTTCGACTCGATCCGGCGCAACACCATGCCAACGCAATTGCGCTGATAGAAGCATGACACGCGGAAACGTCCCACTCCCTGGGCGGAAATCGCGAACTGGCACTCGTGGGTTTTCTCGAACTCCTCGCGCTGCCCCGGAGTCATCACGTTGAGAACCATGTCCCGCGCTTGCTGCATGCTCAGCGGACTCTGCGTCACCGGCACGATTCGCCCCTGAATTTTCAGTGACGGCGGTACGCCAGCCGTGATGAACAAGTCGGAGGCCTTCTTGTGCGCCATCAACTTGAGGAACGAGGTGAAGTCAAAGTCGCTCATGGCAGATGCCCTCGAGATAACGGAGCGGAAACGCGATACGGGAAAGGGAAGACGGACAACAAGGGTGCGCCACACAGCGACGACCTACCAAGCTCGAGCATGACGTTCTCCTTGTCTCCACGCTTACTTGAACAGGTCCTTGTTCTTGGCGTAACTGGATGCCTCGTGGCGCGACACCACGCCACGTTTGACCATATCCTGGAGGCATTGATCGAGTGTCTGCATGCCGAACTGCTGCCCGGTCTGAATAGCCGAATACATCTGCGCAACCTTGTCCTCGCGGATCAGATTGCGGATGGCCGGAACGCCAACCATGATTTCGTGCGCAGCCATCCGCCCGCCGCCCACTTTCTTCAGCAACGACTGCGACACTACTGCACGCAACGACTCGGACAGCATCGAGCGCACCATCGGCTTTTCGCCGGCGGGAAACACGTCGATGATGCGGTCAATCGTCTTTGCTGCCGAACTGGTATGCACGGTGGCAAATACCAGATGCCCGGTTTCCGCGGCGGTCAGGGCCAGGCGAATGGTCTCCAGATCGCGCAACTCGCCGACCAGGATGAAATCGGGGTCTTCGCGCAACGCCGAACGCAGTGCCTCGTTGAAGCCGAGCGTGTCACGATGGATCTCACGCTGGTTGACCAGACATTTTTGCGAAGTATGCACAAATTCAATCGGGTCCTCGATCGTCAACATGTGCCCGTATTCGGTCTTGTTGATGTGGTCGACCATCGCCGCGAGCGTGGTGGATTTGCCCGAGCCAGTGGGCCCGGTCACCAGAATCAGACCCTGGGGTTGCTCAATCAACTCCTTGAAGATACGCGGACAACCGAGATCCTCCAGCGTCAGCACTTCGGCAGGAATCGTGCGGAACACTGCGCCGGCGCCACGGTTCTGGGTGAATGCATTGACACGAAAACGTGCCAGGCCCGGAATCTCGAAAGAAAAGTCGGTTTCGTAGAATTCCTCGTAGTCGCGCCGCTGCTTGTCCGACATGATGTCGTAGATCAGCGAGTGCACCTGCTTGTGCTCCAGCGCGGGGATGTTGATCCGGCGCACGTCGCCATCCACACGAATCATTGGCGGCAAGCCCGCCGACAAGTGCAAATCGGAGGCCTTGTTCTTCACCGAGAACGCAAGCAGTTCGGCAATATCCATCTGTCGCTCCCCTTACTGATCATGTGCAGCAATGAACGGAACGCCGCGTTGGCACTGGTCAGCCACCTGTCTTGGCACCGGCAACGCGCACCAGCGAACCCAGACTCGACAACGGATGACCCCAACCTCTGCGGCAGTCTTGATGGTACTCGGCTGGAAGGGCACGCTACCAGCCCTGTGCGCTGCAGTTACGCAAAGCTTGACGCAAGCCGCAGTGGCCGGCGCACGCCGCACGCGGCGAACCATTGGTAGCGACGCCACTGCATCCTTGTACCACAGACGTTTCGCTGCAATGCCTGCTCCGGCTAAGGTAGCCTCTTGGCCTGACTCGAGGAACCTTGCATGACCCAGATTGCCTTCATCGGCGGCGGCAACATGGCACGCAGCCTGATTGGTGGCCTGCTGAAGACCGGCGTTGCCGCTACCAGCATGAGCGTGGCCGAACCGTTGGCCGAGGCGCGCCAGGCGCTGGGCCGGGATTTCGGCGTGACCAGCTACGCCGATAGCCAACTCGCGGTGGCTGAAGCGGACGTCGTCGTGCTGGCGGTGAAACCGCAGATCATGCCTACGCTCCGCGCCAGCCTGCACGACATCCTGCAGCGCAAGCGGCCGTTGCTGATCTCCATCGCCGCCGGCGTGCGTCTGCGCCAGCTCGAACAGTGGTTTGGTTCGGGCATGGCGATCGTGCGCTGCATGCCGAATACCCCCGCATTGATTGGCGCCGGGGCAACGGCGCTGTGTGCCAATGATCGCGTGGGTCCGGCACAAAAGGCGCAGGCACAGCACATCCTGGACGCCGCCGGCATCACTCGCTGGGTCGACGACGAAGGTCTGATGGACACGGTCACCGCGCTTTCCGGCTCTGGCCCGGCGTACTTCTTTGCGCTGGTTGAGCACCTCGTGGCGGCAGCCGTGGCCCAGGGCCTGCCGCGCGACATTGCGCGCGCGCTCGCGGCGCAAACCTGCCTCGGCGCCGGACGCATGCTCACTGAAAGCGGCGACGACCCCGGCGTGTTGCGCCAACGGGTGACCTCACCGCATGGCACCACCCAGGCCGCGCTGGAAAGCTTCAGCGCAGATGATCTGGCACGTATCGTGGCGCGCGCAGTGGCGGCAGCCACGCATCGCGGCGAAGAAATGTCGGCCGACCTGGACGCCACCACATGAGTTACCTGCTCAACGCCGTGGCATTTTTGCTTGGGCTGGCCTTTGACGTAGTGGTCGCCCTGCTGGTGGTGCGCGTCATGGCGGAGGCAAGCCGTGCGGATTTCCACAATCCACTGAGCCAGGTGATCTACCGCTACACCAATCCGGTACTTGTACCGCTGCGTCGATTCATACCCAACTGGCGCCGCATCAATCTGACTGCGCTGCTGCTGGCGTGGCTGGCATTGGTACTCAAGCGACTGCTGCTGTTTGCACTGGGCGGGGTGCTTCCGCAGATATCCGGACTGTTGCTGCTGGCACTCGCCGACTTGCTCGATTTCGTCCTGCTGGTGTACATCGTGCTGGTGTTCGCCTGGGCGTTGCTCAGCATGTTTGCAGCAGATCGCCGCCAGCCGCTGCTGCGGTTGATGGAGTCGCTGGTCGCGCCGTTGCTGCGTCCGCTGCGCGGCAAACTCATTGCCGGCAGCATCGACTTTGCGCCGATGGCGATCCTGATCGGACTGTTCCTGGCGCGCATGCTCCTGACCGCACCGCTGCTGGATCTGGGCACGCGACTGGCGGTCGGTGGCTGATCGGAGCGCATGATTCTGCCGGCAGCGCAACATGGCGCAGCCAGCCGAACGTCAAAGCTCAGCCCCCGACCGACCGCGCCCACGGGATCTTGGCCATCTTAACGACGGGTGGCAACTCACTGCTCCGGCGCCTCCGTGAAGCGGGAAAGTCCGTCGCAGATCTCGAGCCAAGGTGCCTTTGATCCGATGTAGATGTGCTGCGTTGGCCGCACGACCGGATCGTTGTCCAGGGTGCCGCAGCGCAACGAAATCTTGCCCGCCCTCGCGGCCGACTTTGAGTAAATCGGTGATCCGCACTCGGAACAAAAGTGCCGCCACTCCCGGGCGCTTGATTGAAACGCCTTGATCAGGGCCGCACCCGCGGTGACGACAAAGTCAGCCTCGCGCACCTGCATGTTGGTCGCGAACGACGAGCCGCTGGCCTTGCGGCACATGGCGCAGTGACAGTAGTACATGAGCTCGGGCGAGCCGTGGATTTCGTAGCTGACCTTGCCGCACAGACAGGAACCTCGAAGCATTGCCCGCTCCTCTCGTTTGGTACTCCACACGCTGCACCGCGCTGCCGATGACTCAGCGACGAGCCCACGCCGCAATGATCTGGTGGATCGCGTCCAACCCGTCGAACAACGCCGCCGGGCCCGGCTGCAGGATGATCGGCGACTTGATCTCGTACAGGTCACCGTAGCGCACTGCCGGGATGGTGTCCCACCCTGGCCGGTTCACTACACGTTCGGGGTGGAAGCGCTTGCCGCACCACGTGCCCAGGATGATGTCCGGCGCGCGGCGCACAACTTCATCACCGTTGGCCAGAATGCGCTGTTTGGCCAGCGGTTCGCGGGACAGCTCGGGAAAGCAATCGTCGCCGCCGGCCATTTCAACCAGCTCGGCGACCCACTGGATGCCGGTGATGATCGGCTCGTCCCACTCCTCGGTGTACACCTTGGGCCGACGCGGCAACTGCGCCGCAGCCGCGCGAATAGCGGCTATATGCCGTTCGGCGCTCTGCGCGTACGCTTCAGCTTTTTTGTGCGCGCCAACCATCGCGCCAAGTCGGCGGATGTAGGCGAGGATACCGGCGACGCTGCGATGGTTGCTGATCCACACTTCCACGCCGGCCTTGATCAAGTCGCGCGCGATGTCCGCCTGGATGTCGGAAAAGCCGATAGCCAGATCCGGCTGCAGCTTCAGGATCGCGTCAATTTTTGCGCTGGTGAATGCGGAAACCTTCGGCTTCTCCTTGCGCGCCCGCGGCGGGCGCACGGTGAAGCCGGAGATCCCCACGATGCGATCCTGCTCACCCAGGGCATACAGCACCTCAGTGGGTTCTTCGGTAAGACAGACGATCCGCTGTGGGTAGCCGTCGCTCATGGCGCGTCCTGCGGCGCACCAAGCACGGTCACGATCACCGTGCGCCGATGCGCCTGGTGCCGGTGTTCCCACAGATACAACCCCTGCCATGTTCCAAGTTGCACTCGACCCGCGCGCACCGGGATGGTCACACTCACGCCGGCCAGGATCGAGCGAACGTGCGCGGGCATATCGTCGGGACCTTCGGCCACATGCCGGAACAGCGGATCGGCATCGGGAACTGCGCGCGCAAACCAGCGCTCCAGGTCGTCGCGTACCGCCGGGTCGGCGTTTTCGCCAAGCACCAGCGAGCAACTTGTATGCGGAACAAATACATGCACGATCCCGGTGCTCACCCCGCTGCCCGCGACGCGCGGCGTCACCAGGTCGGTGATATCGATGAAGCCACGTCCTGGCGTGGCAACGTCCATGCTGACAGATACTGCTGTCATCGCTGCTCCATCACGGATACAGCAGGTGATTGGTCCACGCCTGTCCGTGGCGGATCCAGCGCACGCGCGTGTGCAGGCGAAACGCCGCGGCGTACCAGAACTCCAGCGCATCAGGCTCCACCAGAAAACCGCCCCAATGCGGCGGCCGCGTAACTTCGCGTCCGACAAACTCCTGTTCGTAGCGCGCCACACGCTGCTCAAAGGTGGCGCGATCGGGCAGCGTCTGCGACTGCAACGAAGCCCATGCGCCGATCTGGCTGTGCCGCGCACGCGTCGCGAAGTAGGCGTCGGATTCCTCACTTTGCAACTTCCGCGCGGAACCTTCGACGCGCACCTGCACGCCATCACGCAGTTGCTTCCAGTGGAAATTCAACGCCACCTGGGAGTGTGCTTCGATCTGGCTGCCCTTGTCGCTTTCGTAATTGGTGTAGAAGCGGAAGCCGCGCTCATCGACATCCTTGAGCAGCACCATGCGCGAGAACACCCGGCCGGCAGCATCCACGGTCGCCAGATTCATCGCCGTGGGTTCGCGGTCAGGGCTGGTGATCGCCTCAGCCAGCAGGCCGCGGAAGGTGGTGAGGATCTCGGAATTCAGCATGGGGTTGAAATTTTCCTTTTGCATCGCGCCCAACACGCGGCATCATGGCGCGGATGATCTACGCCCATGATAAACCAACGCCCGCTCCACGCCCCGCGGTGAACGTGCGTGTGTGCACCTCGACACAGTGCATCTCAGCGCATGGCGAGCCGGCACGGCGAGCGCCTGTCCGAGCACCAGGGGATCACGTTACACCGCCCCCGGGATTTCCTTCGCGCTACCGCACAGGTCACGCATGAAACCGTATGCCAGCAACTCCAACGACGCCCTCGCCGGCCATTTGATTGACCAGTATGCCGGCCGTATCGCTCGCTCGCGTCGGCCGTATGTACTTGGACTTTCGGGGCTGCAAGGCAGCGGCAAGAGCACGCTGGCACGAGTGATGAAGGCGCGCGCAGAAGCCAGCGGCTGCCCCACCGAGGTGCTGTCGCTGGATGATTTCTACTATTCCCGTGGCGACCGCGAGGATCTGGCACAAGACATCCACCCGCTGCTGCGCACCCGTGGAGTGCCTGGCACGCACGAGATCGAGCTGTTGTTGTCAGTGCTGGCGGCGATGCCGAACGCTTCGGCGAAACTCCCGGTCACCCACCCGCGTTTTGACAAGGGCCGTGATACCCGCATCCCGCCGTCACGTTGGCCACGCATCGTCCGCGTGCCGAAACTGGTGATCGTCGAAGGCTGGGCGCTGGGCATTCGCCCGCAACTGCAATCACAGTTGCTGACGCCGACCAATGCGCTGGAGCGCGAAGAAGACCCGGATGGCGTCTGGCGCCGTTGGGTAAACCGGCAACTGCGCGGCTATCAACCGCTGTGGCGCAAGTTTGATGCGCTGATCGTGTTGCAGGCCCCAAGCTGGGACATCGTGCAACGCTGGCGTGGAGAACAGGAGCAGGAGTTGCTGGCGCGGCGCGCGCCACTGGCGATGGGCGCTGAACAGATGCAGCGCTTTCTTGCCCACTTCGAGCGCTTGAGCCGACATGCACTGGCAACACTGCCGGCACTGGCCGACAGCGTTGTGGAATACGACGACCAGCGCCACGTCACGGCGCTCAGCCACGGCTGAATGCGGCTGCGCTGCCTCGTCGCGCGACCAACCTGCATCAGTCGACGAGAAAGTTGACCTTCATGTTGACGCGCCACTCGGTCACCTTGCCATCATCGCTGGTAACCACCTTGATTTCGTTGACCCATGCGCCCTTGATTCCTTTCACCGACTCGGCCGCCTTGCTCAGACCATGCTGCACTGCGGCTTCCAGGCCTTCCTTGGAAGCGGCGTTGAGTTCAATCACCTTGGCTACAGACATGTCACTCTCCTGTTGGGCTGCGCAGGACGGCGCAGTGCGTCACCCTGCGAGCACGAAGCGCGCACCAGTCGGCCATGCACAAGCATGTCGCGACACGGTCAGCGGCGTATCCAACACACCGTCGCCAAGCCGCTGAGGCAGACCGACGCTGCGCTGCCAGGGTCCGACGAGCATGACCGAGACAATGTGAGACCAGCGTCGATGGCACGCGCGCGTGCCGAGGCGTGGCGTGGCGTGCCGAGACGTGGCGTGGAGGCGGCGAGTAGGCGCGCGCATTACCCCAGAACACAGGCGCAACCTGTATACCGTCGTGCTTGCACCAGCACCTTGCTGAGACGTGCATCCACGTCGCTGAGCGCAGGCGGATCGGACAGATGTCGGTGCCGTCCCGTTCTCCGCTTCCTGCCATATCAATGCGACGCCGACAACTGCAAGTAGCGTTCAGCGCCCCAGCAATGCCGCATATCCGGTGCGCGCATCCGGCCACTGCGGCACAAACCCACTCGCGCGCAGTCGCGCATTGCTCAAGCGTTTGCTGCCAACATTGGCCGGAGCCATTCCAGCGGGCGGTAGCGGTGCGCCAATCAGCCGCGCCAGATGGTCGTACAGGACATCCAGCGGCATCGGGGTGTCGTCTACTCCGAGATACAACGCCAGCGGATCGGCCAGGCGCAACAGATGCGCAATGGCCGCAGCCGCGTCATCCGCATGCACGCGATTGCCCCAGTGCGGAGGCACCCGCGGCACCGTCACCGACCCGGCGCGCAGGCGCTCGAGCAACTGCACCCGCCCCGGCCCGTACAGCCCGGCCAGGCGCAGCACGATCGAACGCACCCGCTGTGCGCTCAGCCACTGCTCGACGTCGCGCAACAACGACCCGTTGAATGCCAGCGGTGCCGTCGGGGTGTCTTCATCCACCCACGCGCCGTCGTGCTCGCCATACACCGCACTGGACGACACCAGCAACACGCGTTGCAGTGTCTCCATTCCGTCTGCCGCCAGCAGGTTGCGCAAACCATCCGCAAACAGCGCGCCATACGCGCCCGCATCACGCCGATCCGGCGCAGGCAGGTACACCAATTGGGTCAAGCCTGCTGGCAGGTGGTGCAGGGTCTGCGCCACGGTCAGGTCGGCACGTAGCCAGTGAATGCCAGCGTCAGCAGCGAGCGGCGGTGTGCGGCGCAGCGCCCACACTTCATCGCCGCGCATGCGCAGGCGTTGCGCCACGCGCAAACCCAGATCGCCACAACCAGCCATCAAAACGCGTTCGCTCACGGTGTCCTCGCAACTGCCATCATGCCGAGCCTCTGCGCCTGTTCCGGTGCAACGGGTGGAGCGGACATGCAGTTCGCCAGGCAACGCGATGTTCGTCACGCGCACTGGCCCTGCTAGCATTTAGGCATGAACCCGTCACCCAACCTGTTCATCATCGGCGCCACTGGCGCAGGCAAGACGTCCATCGGACGCCGCCTCAGCATGCATTATGAACTGCCGTTCGTCGATCTCGACGAAGAAATCGAACGCCATACCGGGGTAGATATCAGCACGGTATTCGAGATCGAGGGCGAGGCGGGCTTCCGGGTGCGGGAAAGCGCGGTGCTGGATGCATGCACTCAGCGCGTCGGACTCATCCTGGCCACTGGCGCCGGTGCCGTACTCGCGGCCGGCAATCGGGAACGACTGTCCGCGCGCGGCTTTGTCGTCTGGCTGCAAATCAACGTCGAGCAACAACTGGAACGGCTGCAGCGCGACGCCCGGCGCCCACTTTTGGCTGGCGTTGACCGGCGCGCACGATTGCGCGCCATGCATGACATGCGCCAGCCGCTGTATCAGGACATCGCCGATTTGGCGGTACCCGCGGCACACGGACCGGTAGCTGCCGCAAGCGAACGTTGTATCGCCCTGCTTGATCGGGACTGGCAGCGACCAGCGGCGACCGTCGCGCAGCAACGCGCATGAGCATGCATACCATTACCGTCGCCCTCGGCCAGCGCAGCTACCCGGTGTGGATTGGTACCGGCCTGCTCAACGACTCTGAGCGCTGGCGCGCCATGCTGCGTGGCCGCCACGTGCTGGTGATCAGCAACACCACGGTCGCGCCGCTGTATCTGCAACGGGTGACGCAGGCGCTGCGGGATCTGCATTGGGCAACCTTTTTGCTGGATGACGGCGAGGCGTACAAGAGCTTTGCCAACGTCGGCCGCGCGCTGGAAGCGCTGGGCCACCTTGGCGCCACGCGCGATGCCTGCGTGATCGCGCTTGGTGGCGGCGTCGTTGGCGATCTGGCGGGCTTCAGCGCCGCGTGCTGGATGCGCGGCATCGATTTCATGCAGATGCCCACAACCTTGCTGGCGATGGTCGATTCTTGCGTTGGCGGCAAAACCGGGGTGAACCTTCCCGCTGGCAAGAATCTCGCCGGAGCGTTCCACCAGCCACGCGCGGTGGTCGCCGATCTCGACACGCTCGGCACCTTGCCCGAGCGCGAATACTGCGCTGGTCTGGCCGAGGTGGTAAAAGCGGCAGCCATCGGCGACGAAGCGTTTTTTGCCTGGCTGGAACAGCATGCGGATGCGCTCGCCGCCCGGGACGGTGACGCATTGCTGGAAACCATTGCGCGTGCCGTGCGTTACAAGGCCGGCGTCGTGCAGCGTGATGAAACCGAGCAGGGGGAGCGTGCGCTGCTGAACTTCGGGCACACGTTCGGTCATGCGCTGGAAACTGCGGGCCATTACACAGCGCTGCTGCACGGCGAAGGTGTCGCCATCGGCATGCTGCTGGCAGCGCAACTGTCCACGCGACTGGGCATGAGCACGTCCGCCGAGTGCGCCCGGTTGCAACGGTTACTGCAAAAACTGTCCCTCCCCACCGCGCTGCCACCGCACACCGATGCACATGCATTGCTCGAGTTGATGCGGCTGGACAAGAAAAATACCGCCGACTCGTTGCGCCTGGTCCTGTGGCGCGGCATCGGCCACGCGGAAATCGTCAGCCACGTCAACGAGACCGACGTACTCAGCGTGCTCGGTACCGCAACGCCAGCCCTGCCAAGCAGCAAACCGTTGCCCGCGATACGGTGACGTGACACGGCAAAGAGCCGACCGGCAGCGTGCGCCCTGCTACCGCAGGAGCCGTTTAGTGACAAAGCAGGGCGACGACACGCAGATGCCGGCGCTCCGACACAGCGACGACATGGCTCGGTGATGAGGCGAGCGCGCTGCAGCAAATCCTATAAACTGTGTTGCCCAGCTTCGTTGCTGTTCGTGTTTCGCCACAGGAACCCATGCGCCTCTATCTGCAAACCGTGCCCGGCGTCACCGACGCTCCGCGCTACGTTCAGATCACGCTGGAACAGGATCTCCTCGGCGGCTGGACGTTGTATCGCGAGTCCGGTGTGCAAGGTGGCCGTGCGACGTTGAAGCGTGAGCAGTTCCTGGAGCGCGATGCGGCCACGGCTGCGTTCGAAAAGGCGCGCGACACACAACTCAAGCGTGGTTTCCGGGTGATGTTTGCCCAAGGCCAGGAAGGCCCCTACGGACGTTGACATGGCTTTCGCTGATCTGCAAAACGACCGCCTCCTGCGCGCCTTGCGTCGCGAAAGGACCGACACCACGCCAATCTGGGTCATGCGTCAAGCCGGCCGCTACCTGCCTGAGTATCGCGCCACGCGTGAACGTGCCGGCAGCTTCATGGCCCTGGCGCAAAACCCGGAGCTGGCCTGCGAGGTTACCTTGCAGCCGCTGGAGCGCTTCGACCTCGACGCGGCGATCCTGTTTTCCGACATTCTCACCATACCCGCTGCGATGGGCCTGGGGTTGTCCTTCGCCCCCGGTGAAGGTCCGCAATTTGAACGTCCGGTGCGTACCCGGGCCGATGTCGCCAGACTCGCCGTGCCGGACATGGACGGGGAACTGCGTTACGTCATGGACGCCGTACATCTGATCCGGCAGGAATTGCACGGCCGCGTGCCGCTGATCGGCTTTTCCGGCAGCCCATGGACGCTCGCCTGCTACATGGTGGAAGGCCGCGGCTCGCGCGATTTCGCCACGCTGAAAGCCATGTGCTGGAGCGATTCGGTACTCGCGCACCAGCTACTCGACATTCTCGCGCAATCCGTCGCGCACTACCTGATCGCCCAGGCCGCTGCCGGTGCACAAGTGCTGATGATCTTCGACACATGGGGTGGCATGCTCGGCCCCGCCGCATTCCGTGAATTCTCGCTGCGCTATATCGTGCAGATCATCGCAGCGCTGAAAGGCGCCGCACCGACACGCGACGTCCCGGTCATTGTGTTTTCCAAGGGAGCTGGTCAGCACCTTGCCGAAATGGCTGACACCGGTTGTGCCGCTCTGGGCGTTGACTGGACGATGGACATGTCCGATGCACGCGAGTCGGTCGGCGGCAGGGTCGCGCTGCAAGGCAATCTCGATCCCACGGTCATGCGCGCCAACCCCGA
>CAJDVT010000042.1_pt1 | contig 24940 bp, 21 predicted proteins | sample 7391411 | NCBI WGS metagenome assembly CAJDVT01 (sample SAMEA7055698, study PRJEB34461) | soil metagenome | biome: terrestrial ecosystem; feature: Peninsula; material: soil | place: Antarctica | collected 2016 | reverse complement strand
CGCATTGAGCACTTCAAGCAATTCGGCGGCATCCGCATCGAGGATAATGTGGTGTGCACCGAAGGCGACCCGGAAAACCTGACGCGCGATGCGTTTGCCGCCATGTAGCCAGACCTGCAAACCTCGGTGGAAGAGCTCTCGGTAGGACGGATTCCTGTGGGAGCGACTTCAGTCGCGATGCTGTTGAAATAGCTACATGCGCAAAAGAGCATCGCGCAAGAAGTCGCTCCCACAGATATTGCGCTGACCGACATTACCTTCGCAGGCGGAGCCCGTGCGGCGCCAACTCGGTACTTCTCCACACCTCGACTACATCACGCGCAAGCATGCCGACCAGTGTCAGCGCACGGGTCCGTCGCGAGCCTCGCTTGGCGTTATTCAACCCCACGACAAGTGCCACAGCCACAGTCACAGTCGCAGATTTCCACCCCGCTGTCACCCCCAGTTTTGGGGATGCGCGCGCCCGTCGATGAGGCTACACTGCCCTGCATAACAAAGGCTCATCGTTCATCAGGCGTGCCAGGCGCCACGGCGAGAAAAGGGGGCTGGCTCTTGGCGCACGTGCACTTCATCTCCGGGCTACCACGCTCCGGCTCGGCCCTGCTTTCGGCCTTGCTGCGGCAAAACCCACGCTTCCATGCCGGCATGTCCGGCCCGGCAGCCGGCATGTTCGGCGCCATGCTGGGCGAAATGAGTGCTGGCAACGAGTTTTCGTTGTTCATCAGCGATACCCAGCGCCAGCGCACCCTGCGTGGGCTGTTCGACCACTACTACGCCGACTGCACCGCCGAGGTCATCTTCGACACCAGCCGCGCCTGGTGCGCGCGCATGCCGGCGATCACTCGACTGTTTCCCGTCGCCAAGGTGATCGCCTGCGTGCGTCACCTGCCGTGGATCGTGGACAGCATCGAGCGCCTGGTACAGCACAACGCCTTCAGTCCATCTTCGATCTTCAACTACACCGCCAATGGCACGGTCTACACCCGCGCCAACGGCGTAGCCGGGGCCGACGGCATGGTCGGCTTTCCGTATGACGCGCTGAAACAGGCCAGTTACGGCCAGCAAGCCGACCGCCTGCTGCTGGTGCAGTATGAAACCCTGGCCGCCGCACCAGCCACGGCTATGCAGGCCATCTACTACTTCATCGGCGAGCCGGCCTTCACGCACGATTTCGACCACGTCGATTACGACGTGACCGCATTCGACCAGCGTGCCAGCACGCCGGGCCTGCATACCGTGCGCGGCAAGGTCGGGGCCGAGCCACGCCAGATCCCGCTGCCACCCGATCTGTTCCAACGTTTTGCCAACGACGCCTTCTGGCGTGATCCCAAGCATCTTCCCGCAGGCGTGCACATCGTCTGATGGTCGCCAGCCGACTGCCACCTCAGCGTCTCATGCCAGCCACACACCGCGTACTCACTATTCCACACGTCACAAGGAAGACTGCATGAACCACATCTATCGCGTGGTCTGGAACCGCACCCTCAAAGTGCTGCAGGTCGCCTCCGAACTCACCCACTCGCACGGCGGCGATGCCAGCGGCGGTGCCTCAACGTGGGCACCCGGTGCACGACGCGCGTTATCCCTGGCCTGCGCCACCGCGCTGGCCATGGGTGCCGCGGGATTCACCCCGCCAGCGTGGGCAGCGTCCACCTACAGCGTCACGCTGAATACCGATGACGGCTTGGGAACGACGGTCGGCTCGCTGAGCTGGGCCGTCGCACAAGCCAATGCTGAATCGGGCAGCACCATCGACGTCTCCGCAGTAAGCGGCCCAATCACGGAAACGGCAACCCTGCCGCCCCTTACTGAAAGCACCACCCTCGTAGGGAACTTGCAAATCGTCGGTACGGGCGCCGCGCCCTTGGTAAACGGCACGACCGGAACTCTCTGGCAGATTGGCGACGGCACTGCGACCTCGTCGATCACTGGTAGTGGCGGCAACGCAGGCAGTGGCAGCTCCGTGGGTAACGGTGGGGTCGGCAGCGGTGGCGGGAACGCGGTGACGATGAGCGCTGGCACCACGCTGAACGTGATGACCAATGGGTTTGCGGCAGGTGGTGCCGGTGGCGGTGGCGGCTCCACGGTAACCGGCAATGGCGGCGATGGTGGTGCGGGAGCCAACGCCATAACCAGCAGCGGCAGCTTCACCTTGACCAACGCCGGAACCATCGCCGGCGGCGCCGGAGGTGCCGGTGGCCAATCAACAAGCGGCCATGGCGGCAATGGCGGCAATGGCGGCACGGCGGTCAACGGCAGCGGCTTCACTCTGACCAACGCAGCGAGCGGCAGGATCGATGGCGGCAACGGTGGTGGTGGTGGCTTCAGTTTAGGTGGCAGCGGTAGCGGCGGCAGTATGGGCACCGCCCTGGTATCCACCGGCAACAGCACCGTGATCAACGCTGGCAGCATCAGCGGCGGTACGGCGGTGCACTTCTCCAACGGCGGCAACGCGCTGACGCTGGAAGTCGGTTCAACCACCACCGGCGCCATTGTCAGCACCAGTGGCAGCACCAACGGCGGCGACTCGCTGACCCTTGGCGACAACACCAGCGGTGGCGGCAGCGACAGCCTGGACATCGGCGCGGTGTCCGGCTTTACCACGTACCAGAAGACCGGCACCAGCACCTGGACGCTGACCGGCGCCGGCAACACCAGTGAAAACTGGGCCATTACCGGCGGCACCCTGCAAGGTGATGCCACCGCACTGGTCGGCAATATCACGTTCACGCCGGCGGTCGGCGATACCGCTGCTGTGGTCTTCGATCAGGGCAGCGGCAACTCCAATAGCCCGGCGACAGCGACCTACGCTGGCGTAATTTCCGGCGATGGCGGCGTCAACAAGATCGACGATGGCACATTGATTCTCAGTAACACCAACACCTACAGCGGTGGCACGACGATCAGCAGTGGCACGCTGCAGATCGGCAATGGCGGCACCACCGGTTCGGTCGCTGGCGATATCACCGACAACGGCACATTGACGTTCAATCGCAGCAACGCGGTGACGATCGGTGGCGTGATTTCCGGCACGGGTGCATTGACCCAGGCGGGCAGCGGCACGCTGACGTTGACCGGCACCAACACCTATACCGGCCAGACCAACGTCAATAGCGGCAGCACGCTGGCGCTCGGCGGAACGGGCAGCGTGGCCACGTCCAGTGGCGTAAGTGACAACGGACTGACGCTTTCGGGCGGCACGCTGACGTTGACCGGTGCCAACACCTATACCGGCCTGACGACGATCAGCGGAGGCACGCTGCAGATCGGCAATGGCAGCACCACCGGTTCGATCGTGGGTGGTGTCACCGACAACGGCACCCTGACGTTCAATCGCAGCGATGCGGTGACGATGAGCGGCGTGATTTCCGGTACGGGTGCGTTGACCCAGGCGGGCAGTGGCACGTTGATCCTGACCGGCACCAACACGTATACCGGCCTGACCGCGATCAGCGCAGGCACGCTGCAGATCGGCAATGGCGGCACCACCGGTTCGGTCGCTGGCGATATCACCGACAACGGCACATTGACGTTCAATCGCAGCGACGCGTTGACGATCGGTGGCGTGATTTCCGGTAACGGAGCATTGACGCAGGCGGGCAGCGGCACGCTGATACTGACCGGTATCAACACGTATACCGGTCAGACCAACGTCAGTAGCGGCAGCACGCTGGCGCTCCGCGGCACGGGCAGCGTGGCCACGTCCAGTGGCGTAAGTGACAACGGAACATTCGATATTTCCGGCACGTCGACCGGCACGACCATCAAGAGTCTGGCGGGCAGTGGTACGGTGGCGCTGGGTGGCAAGACGCTGACGATAAGTAATTCGACGGGTACGTTTGGCGGCATCATTGGCGGTGCCGGCGGCGGACTGACGCTTTCGGGCGGCACGCTGACGTTGACCGGTGCCAACACCTATACCGGCCTGACGACGATCAGCGGAGGCACGCTGCAGATCGGTAATGGCGGCACCACCGGTTCGATTGTGGGCAATGTCGCCGACGACGGCACGCTCTTGGTCAACCGCAGCAATGCGGTGACGTACGCGGGCGTGATTTCCGGTAACGGAGCATTGACGCAGGCGGGCAGCGGCACGCTGAAGCTGACTGGCACGAACACCTACCTCGGCGGCACGACGATCAGCGCGGGAACGCTGCAACTCGGTGACGGAGCCCTCGGCCATGATGGTACGGTCAATGGAGGAATTCAGGTTGCTTCAGGCGCCGAGTTTGCCATGGATTATCTGGGGAGCATCGCCTTGGCCAATGTGGTCACGGGTAATGGCACGGTTTCGCTCGAATCCGGCGGTGCGATCACTGAAGGCGCAGGAATCAGGATCACCGCCAGCGACTTGATCGGTCAATCCGTTGGTGCCACGGCGCTCAATGAGGGGAACCTGATCGGCACGTTGGGTAGTTTCAGTGCTGCTGGATTCGCACTGACCAATGCGCAGAATCTGACGGTCACCGGTCCGGTGAACGGTGGTGCCAGCACATCGCTGACGACCACGGCGGGCGACCTCGCTATCGATGGCGCGGTGAACGGCGCGACTACGACCCTGACTTCGGCAGGCGCAATCACGGAAGGTGCCGGCGGCGTGATCACAGCAGGCACGCTGACGGGCCAGTCGGGCGGCAGCACGAGCCTGCTGGGTGCGAACCAGGTCGGTGCACTGGGTGCGTTCACCACGGGCGGGGATTTTGGCTTCAACGACGCGCAGACCTTGACGGTCAACAACGCACCGTCGGCGAACGGTGGCGCGGGGAACCTGACGTTGACCACGACCGGGGGGAATTCGGACCTGATCCTGTCCAGCAATGTGACCGGCAACAAGGTGACTCTGGCTGCGGGTCGCACCCTCAACCAGACCGCGGGTGTGATCGAGGCGACAACGCTGACGGGCAGTTCGGTCGGCGACACCACGTTGGATGGCGCGAACCTGATCGGCACGCTGGGCAGCTTCACGGCGGCGGGCTTCGCGCTGACCAATGCGCAGTCGCTGGCTGTGTTCGGCGCTGTTGACGGCGGTACCAGCACGTCGTTGACCACCACGACGGGTGATCTTGCGATCAATGGCGCGGTGAACGGCTCCACGATCACGCTGACCTCCGCTGGCGCGATCAGCGAAGGCGCCGGTGGAGTGATCACGGCGGGCACACTAAGTGGTAGCTCGGTGGGCAACACGGTGCTGAATGGTGCCAACCAGATCGGCACGCTGGGCAGCTTCAGTGCGGCGAACTTCGCACTGACCAACGCGCAAGCGCTGACCTTGAACGGCGCACTTTCCGCCGCCGACATCAGCCTCGACGACAGCGCCGGCATCTTCGTTACCGGCGCCATCAACGCCACAGATAAAACCACGATTGCTCACGGCACTTTGCTGCAGATCGGCAACGGTGGCATCACTGGCGCCATCACCGGCAACGTCGTCGACAACGGCGCGCTCGCCTTCGACCATAGCGATGCAGTGAACTTCGCCGGAGCGATCTCCGGTAACGGCGCGCTGACGCAGCGAGGGGTAGACACACTGACGCTGGACGGCAATAGCAGCGCGTTTCTCGGAACCACGACTGTGCAGACAGGCAAGCTGGTGGTGGGTAGCGCAGCTGGCAACGGCGCGGCACTGGGCGGCAATGTCACGGTGGACAGCGGCGCCACGCTCGGTGGTCACGGCAGCATCGGCGGCAACGTCGTTGTCGCCAACGGCGCCCACTTGGCACCAGGCAACAGCATCGGCACGCTGACCATCGGCGGCGATTTCACTGCCGCGCAAGGCAGCGTGCTGGACTATGAGTTCGGCGCCTCCGGTGCAAGTTTCACCACCTCCGGCAACGGGGACAGCGTCAAGGTCGGCGGCAATCTCGAGCTGGATGGTGCCACGCTCAATGTCACTGACGCCGGCGGCTTCGGGCCTGGCCTGTACAACCTGTTCACCTACGGTGGCACGCTGACCGAAAGCAACGGCGGTATCGCACTGGGCACGACACCGGGGGGTACGTACACGATCCAGAATCTGTCCGCACAAAAGCAGATCAACCTGTTCAACACCACCGGCCTCACCCTGAACCTGTGGAACGGCAACGGGCTGGCCAGCAGCACCCAGATGGGCGGCGGCAACGGCACCTGGTCGAGCACCGCGCCAAACTGGACTGACGCTACCGGCTCGACCACCGCCGTCATGCAGCCGCAGCCAGGCTTCGCCATCTTCGGCGGTGCCGAGGGCACGGTCACGGTAGGTGACAGCGGCGGTGCCAGTCAGGTCAGTGCCACGGGCCTGCAGTTCGCCAGCAACGGCTACACGTTGCGCGGCGACGCTCTGACGCTGGTCGGGAGCGGCGGGGCCGCACCAATCGTCCGCGTAGGCGACGGCAGCGCCGCGGGTGCCGGGTATACGGCCACGATCAGCAGCGTATTAGCTGGTACCAGCGGTCTGAACAAAACTGATCTGGGCAACTTGGTGCTCACTGGTGCCAACACCTATAGCGGTGGCACCACCATCAGCGGCGCTGAACTGTCCGTGGCCAGCGATACCAACCTCGGTGCAGCCAGCGGTGGCCTGACCCTGGACGGCGGCTCGCTGCAAGTGACTGGTAGCGCATTCCAATCGACAACGCGCAGCCTGATCCTGGGCAACGCCGGCGGCGGCTTCAATATCGCCAATGCGGGCAATACCTTCACCGTGGCGCAGGTGCTCAGCGGCACCGGAGCCTTGACCAAGACTGGCGCCGGCACGCTGGCACTCACTGGCGCCAACAGCTACAGCGGCGGCACCACGATTTCGGCCGGTACGTTGCAGGGCGACACTACCAGCCTGCAAGGTGACATCACCGACAACGCCACGCTGGCGTTCGCGCAGAACACAACCGGTACGTTCGCGGGCACGCTTTCCGGCGGTGGTGCACTGACCAAGACCGGCGCCGCTCTGCTGGTGCTCGATGGCCACAACACGTTTACCGGCATTACCACGGTGCAATCGGGCACGTTGGAAGTGGGCGATGCGTCGACACCCGCTGCCTTCCTCGGCGGCAATGTGGATGTGGCCGCCAACGGTACGCTGCGCGGTCATGGCACCATCGGTGGCAATGTAGTCAACGCCGGCACGCTGTGGCCAGGTGGCTCGATCGGCACGCTTACAGTGCAAGGCAACTACACGCAGTCCGTCGGCAGTACGTTCAACATCGACGCCACGCCAGCTGGTCAGGCCAGCTTGCTGACCGTGGGTGGCAGAGCGACGATCCTGGGCGGCAGCACGGTGGTCCTGGCTCAGACGGGCAACTGGGCTCCGCAAACCGATTACACGATCCTCACTGCCGCCGGTGGTGTGAGCGGGCAGTTCGCCACCGCTACCTCCAGCCTTGCCTTCCTCGATCCGGTGCTGACCTACACCGCCAACGCGGTGAACCTGTCACTGCAGCGCAACGACATCAGCTTCAGCACCGTGGCGCAGACACCCAATCAACGCGCAGTAGCGGACGCAGCCAGCACGCTGGGCTACGGCAATCCGTTGTATGCCACTCTGGTAAAGCTGGATGCACCCACCGCTCAGCACGCCTTCAACCAGATCACCGGCGAGATTCATGCCAGCACGCGCACGGCACTGGTCGACGACAGCCGCTATGTGCGCGATGCCGTCAACCGCCACCTGCTCGGTCTGGACCACAACGGGGTCGAGGGCACAACCGCTCAAGGCACCAGTGTCTGGGCCAGCACCTGGGGCCATGGCGGGCACCATGATGGTGATGGCAATGCCACATCGGTGCAGGCCAATGGCAGCGACCTGCTGGTCGGTACCGATTTGATGCTTGGCGGCAACACCCGTCTGGGTGCGGTACTTGGCCACGGCCAGAACTCGGTGCGGGCCAATAGCCTCGGCTCGTCCACGCATGTGCTCGGTGACCACCTCGGCGTGTATGCCAGCAGTGCGTTCGGCGCATTTGTCCTGCGTGCTGGGGCGATGTATTCGTGGCAAGACGTCCACAGCAACCGCGCCGTGGCCTTCGGTGACTACGGCGACTGGCTGACCAGCAAGTACGACGCACAGACCGCCCAGGCGTATGTCGAAGGCGGCTACCAGTTCAACGTCAGCCCGGGCCAGCAGCTGGAGCCGTTCGTCAATCTTGCGCGCGTACGGGTGCACGACGATACCCTGCAGGAAGGTGGTGGCGCTGCCGCACTGGCGGTGACCGGCAACAGCATGTCGGTAAACACCGCCACGCTGGGGCTGCGCGATACGCTGGTGCTGGATGCTGCTGGCGATATCCATGCCCATGTCAGCCTGGCTTGGCAGCAGGCTTGGGGTGACCTGACTCCGCTCAGCACGATGCGCTTTGCTGGTGGCAGCGACAGCTTCGCAATCGCCGGCGTACCGGTGGCCCGACATGCCGTGACGACGAATATTGGCATTGACTTCAAGGTGGCGAAGAACGTGACCGTGGGTGCCAGCTACCTCGGTCAGTTCGCCAGCGGCGTGCGCGATCAGGGTGCACACATGAGTCTGACCGTGACCTTCTGAGGCAAGCCACCATCTCCCCGGCCCGCGATTTTCTCGCGGGCTGGGGAAGGCGCTGCCCAGCTTCGCCGCGAGGGGTTTCATGCGCCACGCTTGTACTTTGTGGGAGCGACTTCAGTCGCGATGCTCGCAGCGTGTGTGCTCGATTCAACAGCATCGCGACTAAAGTCGCTCCCACCGGTACTGGCCCACGCAAGGGAACGTGCCCGACCACATGTGGCACTTTCCTCCACAGCTTGACTACAAGCGTATGCTGACCCACATCCCGCGCACGGGTCCGTCGCATGCCCCGCATTGCGTTATCCAGCTCCACGACAGGTACCACCACACCGCCTCGGCCGCTGCGCCGTTTGACGCTTGATTTGTTTGTCGTCATCGCGCTGAAGATCACGCTGTTGCTGCTGATCTGGTGGCTGCTGTTTGCGCCGCAACCAAAGCCGGATGTCAGCGCAGATGCGCTGTCGCGCTTGTTCGCACCAACGCCCGCCGCGCTGCCGGAAGCCCGCCCATGATCTTCATCGACGCCGATGTCGTCACCTTGTCGCGCCTGCAGTTCGCGCTGACCGCGCTGTACCACTTCCTGTTTGTGCCGCTGACGCTGGGGCTGGTGTGGATGCTGGCCGTCATGGAGAGCGTCTACGTGATGACCGGGCGCGAAGTGTGGAAACGCATGGTGCAGTTCTGGGGCGTACTGTTCGGCATCAACTTCGCGATGGGCGTGGCCACCGGGGTGACGATGGAGTTCCAGTTCGGCATGAACTGGGCGTACTACTCGCATTACGTCGGCGACATCTTTGGCGCGCCGCTGGCGATCGAAGGCTTGATGGCGTTCTTTCTGGAAGCCACGCTGATTGGCGTGTTCTTCATGGGTTGGGAGCGCATCTCGCGGGTCAAGCATCTGCTGGTGACCTGGTTCCTGGCGCTGGCAACCAGCCTGTCGGCGTTGTGGATCCTGATTGCCAACGCGTGGATGCAGTATCCGGTTGGCGCGGCGTTCAACCCGCAAACGATGCGCATGGAAGTGACGTCATTTTCCGAGGTGTTCTTCAACCCGGTCGCGCAGGAAAAATTCGTGCACACGGTGAGCGCCGGTTACGTGCTGGGCGCGATGTTCGTACTTTCAATCAGCGCCTGGTATCTGTTGCGCGGCCGCAACGTGGATTTTGCCAAACGCTCGATGACGGTGGCGGCCAGCTTCGGACTGGCGGCGGCGCTATCGGTGGTGGTGCTCGGCGATGCGTCCGGGTACACCGTGTCGCTGAACCAGCAAATGAAGCTGGCAGCGATCGAGGCGATGTGGCACACCGAGCCGGCGCCGGCAGCGTTCACCGTGCTCGGCATGCCGAACGTGGAGCGGCGCACCACCGATTACGCGCTGCAGATCCCGTGGGTCATGGGCTTGATCGGCACGCGTTCGTTCGACAAGACCATGCCGGGTATTGCCGAACTGGTGGATGTTGCCAAGGGCCGCATCAGCAATGGGATTCAAGCCTACGACGCGATGCTGGTGCTGCGTCACGACAAGGACAACGCGCCGGCCAAGGCCGCCTTGGCAGAGCATGACAAGGATCTGGGTTATGCGTTGCTGCTGAAGAAGTTCGTCGACGATCCACGCCAGGCGACACCTGAAAACATTCAGCAGGCGGCGGACAGTACGATCCCGAACGTGCCAGTGTTGTTCTGGTCGTTCCGCATCATGGTGGCTTGCGGCTTCTATTTCATCGCGCTATTCGCGTTCTCGTTCTGGAAGGCCAGCAAACGTACGCTGGACAGTCAGCGCTGGTACTTGCAGCTTGCGCTGTGGAGCCTGCCGTTGCCGTGGCTGGCGATCGAACTTGGTTGGATCGTGGCCGAATACGGACGTCAACCATGGGCCATCGACGGTGTGTTGCCGACCGCGCTCGGGGTGTCGTCGGTCAGCGCCGGCCAGGTACTGACCTCGCTTGGCGGCTTTGTATTTTTCTACACGGTCCTGGCCATTGTCGATGTCGTGTTGATGCTGAAATTCACCCGCAAGGGGCCGGACGGGCTGGGCATCTGGCCGCAAGGAGCAGGCCATGTTTGATTACGCCACGCTGCGGGTGATCTGGTGGGCGCTGCTGGGTATCCTGCTGATCGGCTTCGCGATCATGGATGGCTTCGATTTCGGCGTGGCGGCACTGCTGAAGGTATTGGGCCACGACAACGAGGAACGCAAGGTGCTGCTGCAAGGCATCGAGCCCACATGGGAAGGCAACCAGGTCTGGTTCATCGTGGCCGGTGGCGCGACGTTTGCCGCATGGCCGATGTTGTACGCAGTGTCGTTTTCCGGGATGTACATGGCCATCGCGCTGGTGCTGCTGGCGTTGATCTTGCGTCCGGTCGGCTTCAAGTTTCGCGACAAGATCCACGACTCGCGGTGGGCTTCGCTGTGGGATTGGGTGCTGGTCGCCTCCGGGCTGGTGGTGATGCTGGTATCCGGCATCGCCTTCGGCAATTTGTTCCTCGGCCTGCCGTTCCAGTTCGACGACGATCTGCGCATGACCTGGCATGGCGGGTTCATCGACTTGCTGCATCCGTTTGCACTGCTATGCGGGCTGGTGGCCCTGGCCATGCTGCTGGCGCACGGTGCATGCTGGGCCGCGCTGAAAGCAGATCACGTGATTGCCGATCGCGCGGTGCGCATCGCGCGCTGGATGACATTGATTTTCGCGGTGCTGTACGTGCTGGCCGGTATCTGGCTCGCGTATGGTCTTGCCGGCTACGCCATAGCTGGCCCGGCACTCACCGAGGGCGCGTCGAACCCATTGCTCAAGCAAGTCGCGATCGGCGGAAGCTGGTTCGCCAGCTACATGCAGTATCCGTGGTTCTGGACCGCGCCCTTGGCGGCGCTGATCGCCGCAGTCGGCGTACAGGCGCTGGTTGGCCGACGCAACGTGACCGGCTTCATTGCCAGCAGCCTGATGGTGGGAGGCACGATTGCCTCAGCCGGTTTTGCCCTGTTCCCGTTTCTGCTCCCCTCCAGTCGCGACCCGCATTCAAGCTTGACAGTGTGGGACGCCTCGTCCAGTCGCGGCACGTTGTGGCTGATGCTGATTGCCACCGTCGTGTTGCTGCCGATCGTCATGGCGTACACCAGTTGGGTGTATCGGGTAATGCGCGGGCGGGTCACCCTGGATCAGGTGCGCAAGGGGACCGGCGGCTATTGACGGGTGCACGCAAAGCCACCGCATCGCGGCTGCAGCCGCTCCCACAACAACCATTCGCGCTGGAGGTTTGTTCTTATGTGGTATTTCGCATGGATACTCGGACTGGGCCTGGCGTGTGCTTTCGCCATCCTCAACGCCATGTGGTACGAGGTGCACGCCACCGACGCCGCCTACCGCCACCGCGAGGACAGTGAGCTGCCTGACGAACCGAGCTAGTACTAAACGGCGAAACGCCGTCAACGCTTGGCGAGCAGCGCCTCGACCGCCTCGGGATCTTTCGGCAGCGCGCCACTGAGGACTTCGTTGCCGTCCGACGTGACCACCACGTCATCCTCGATGCGCACGCCGATTCCGCGCCAGCGCTCGGCTACCGACAGGTCATCGGCGGCGATATACAAGCCCGGCTCCACCGTCAACACCATGCCCGGTTCCAGCATCCGCGATTCGCCGCCCACGCGATAATCGCCGACGTCGTGCACATCCAGCCCCAGCCAGTGCCCGGTCTTGGCCGGGAAAAAACGGCGGTAACTGCCCTCGGCCACCGCAGTTTCTACACCGCCCTTGAGCAGGCCAAGCGTACATAACCCGGTAGTCAACACTTGCACTGCGGTCGCATGCGCCGCATTGAATGCGCGGCCCGGGCGTACTGCGTCAATCGCCGCCAGTTGTGCCGCCAGCACCACTTCGTACACCGCACGCTGCTCCCGGCTGAAGCGCCCACTCAGCGGAAGCGTACGGCAGACGTCTGACGCGTAGCACTCCCATTCTGCCCCAGCATCGATCAGCAGCAGCTCACCGGCACCGAGCACGCCGCGATTGGCGCGGTAATGCATCGTGCAGGCGTTGACCCCGGCGGCGACCATCGGCGCAAACGATGGAACTGCGCCGCGACTGCGGATGACGTGCAGCAATTCGGCCTCGACCGCGTATTCGTGACGCCCGGCTATCGCCACCTGCCAAGCTGCCAGTTGTGCTTGCACGACGATGCTGGCGGCCTCACGCATGAGCTTCAGTTCCGCGCGGGACTTGTACAGGCGCAAGTCGTGCAGCAGGTGCCCCAGTGCGACAAACTCCTTCGGCACCACGCCACCACCGCGCAACTGGCGCAAGCGCCGAATCCACGCGAGCAAGCGTGCATCGAAGTCCGGCTCGCGACCAAAATCGCAATACACCCGGGCGCGACCTTCAATCATGCCCGGCAGGATGTCGTCGATATCGTCGATGGGAAATGCGTCGTCCACGCCATGGTCCGCGACCGCGCGTTCGGTCCCGAGTGACATCCCGTTCCAGCGCTCACGCGCAGCGTCGCGCTCGCGACAGAACAACACTACTTCTCCGTGTGTTCGCCCGGGCAGCAGGGCCAGTATTGCGTCTGGCTCGGGGAATCCGGTCAGATAATGGAAATCCGAATCCTGCCGATACGGCCACGCGGCATCGGCATTGCGCATGCGCTCCGGGGCCGCAGCCACCAGCAACACTGCGTCCTCGCCCGCCATCTGCATCAACTGGCGGCGGCGGCGCGCAAACTCGTCAGGCGCAATGCTCAATGCACGGTGCCACTGGTCGATCGGTCAGGTCGCGAACATTCCGCGTGCAACAGCATCGCGCCGACACGGATGAATTCCTGCACCTCGATCAGCGCATCCTCGTCTTCGTTCTCATCGCCGTAATCAAAACTGGAACTGGCGATGGCGCCCAGATCGTGCAGCATTTCCTGCGCTTCATCGGTGAGCTGCGCATGGGTCGACGCACCGGTCAAACCAAAGCCTCCCAGAAAGCCGCGACACCATTCAGCCGTGGCCTCGGCGCGTTCGTCCAGGGGGCGATCATCGGCAGGCAGCATGGGTGCAAAGCCCATTTCGGGGTCAGCCAGCTCGCTGGCGCACTGCAGAACCAATCGGTCAAGAGTGAGTTGCTCCGCGCTGGACGGGGCGCCAACGTCACCGTCAAGCTGCAACTGCGCGAACAGCGAGTTGCCGGTCATGGCGCCACCGCCGGCAAGATAGCCGCACAGCGAACCATGCAGCTCGCTCGCGGTGGTTCCCAGGCGCAACCGCAGCACCAGCCCATCGACTTGCTCATACTCGACTGGCGCGTCTGCAGCGTCATCATTTTTCGGCGTTGGCGTCATGGCGTGCTCCACGAGAGAATGATCGCAAGTTTAATGCACGCACTGACCGTGGCCGCTGGTGCGCACACGTGCCGAATCGGCCAAACGTGCTGGTATAGTTTCGCTCATGAATACGCCCGATTCGGTGCAACATGAGCTGGCTGCGCTTGGTGAACAGGTAGATCGCCTGGTGGACACCGTACGCCGTCTGACCGACGAAAATCGCAGCCTGCGCCAAAGCCAGGAACAGCTCAGTGGTGAACGCGCCGGTTTGCTTGAGCGCAACGAACAGGCACGCAGCCGGGTCGAGGGGATGATTCAGCGTTTGAAGTCGCTGGAAGGCAATGCTTGAGCGCCCGACACAGGCGCACTGCCGAACTCATTTATCGACGCTTGCGGTGCGCACCTCCCCTTCACTTCCCGATGACAGCAGTTCCTGACCATGGCCGACAAAGCAGTTGATCCCGTCTCCTTGCGTTTGATCGACCGGGAATTCCTCATCGCGTGCTCGGCGGAGGAGCGTGATGGCTTGCTCGATGCATCGATATACCTGGACCGCAAGATGCGCGAGCTGCGTGCCAACGCCAAGGCCCCCAGTTTCGAACGTCTCGCCGTCCTGGCGGCGATCAGCGTCACCCACGAGTTGATGGCGCTGCGCAAGTTGCACGATGGACAGGAACAGCGCGTCGGCGACGGATTGGCGGCGTTGCGGAACAAGCTGGAGGTCGTGCTGGGTGATACCGCGCGCAAACCCTGAACGGGCGTTGCAGACGCATGGCACATTCCCGCGCAAGGACCTAGAATGAAGTTGGCGTTTCTGCGATGTGCGCCAGCACACTGTGACATTTGCCTTGTTCCTAACTACGACCCCGGGTCGGCTCAACATCGGTTGTTGTGCATGTCCGCCACGTGCGGAAAGCCTTTGAGACCATGTGGCCCTCCCACCTGATCCTCCTGGATCAAGGTCGTTCGGTGGGCAGCGGCATCGCGGTGACGCCACCCTTCTCGCGCTGCACACCCAAGGGTGTGCAGCGCTCGCCTCATGGAGATCCGCCGACGTGGACGCTCGCGCGCAACGGCGTGAACTTCGCCAACAACTGGCCGAGCGTCGCCGCGCCCTTTCGCCCCATGCACGCATGGGCGCAGCGCAAGGCCTGCGACGCGTGCTCGAGCAACTCCCCGAATACTTCACTGATGCACGCGTCGCGGGCTACTGGGCCTTCCGCGACGAGTTGCCGCTGAACCTGGTGATTCCGCCGCTGGCCGCACGTGGCCAGCAGTTCCTGCTGCCAGTGGTCACTGCGGACAGGCATCTGGTGTTCGCACCGTGGCTAACCGGTGACGCCGTGCAGCCGAACCGATACGGCATTCCAGAACCGGTCACTCCCGCCACATGGCTGGCGCCAGAGCAGACGGAACTCGTGCTGGTGCCGCTGCTCGGGTTCGACCGGCGCGGACACCGTCTGGGCTACGGTGGCGGCTATTACGATCGCAGCTTCGCGTTTCTCAATGCGCAGACCCGGCCCACTGAACCACTGCTGGTGGGTATCGCCTACGCACTTCAGGAACTGCCGCAGATCGACGCCAGCCCATACGATGTCGCCCTCGATTTCATTGCCACCGAAGACGAGCTGATCGACTGTCACGCCAACTTTCCGCCTCTCGGAGCAAGCGCATGACCCATGCTGCCGCTGCCTGCTGGCTTGTGAAATCAGAGCCCGAAGGATTTTCCATCGAGGATCTGAAACGCAAGCGCCGGGAGCCGTGGGACGGCGTGCGTAACTATCAGGCGCGCAACTTCATGCGCGATGACATGCGTCCCGGCGATGGCGTGTTCTTTTACCATTCCAACTGCGCGGTTCCTGGAATCGTCGGCATCGCCGAAGTGGCCACCGATGCTTATCCGGACCCCACCCAATTCGATCCGCAAAGCAAATACTTTGATGCAGACAGCACGCGCGGCAAACCACGCTGGATGCTGGTAGACGTGAAGTTTGTGCGCAAACTCAAGCGCACCATCAGTCTGGACGAGCTCAAGCAACATGCTGCGCTCGCCGACATGCTGCTGTTGCGCAAGGGCAATCGTCTGTCGGTGATGCCGGTGCAACTGGCGCATTGGGAATATATCCTCGCGCTGGAATAAACCCGCCAGGCACGCGTTGCCGTCCGCTGGTGAGCGCTGCATTTTTGGTGCATCGACGAAGCCCAACAGCTTCGCCCACCAGCGGGCTCCTGCGGGGAAGCGAAGCTGCAGCCGAACGCCATATCTACCAATCTCAGTCAGGACATCCACGCATGAGCAAGGACAACGAGAAACGCCAGGCCGGTGAGGCTGCCATTGGCTACGTCGAGGACGGTGCCATCGTCGGCGTGGGCACCGGGTCGACGGTCGGCTTTTTCATTTCCGCGTTGGCGGAACTGAAGAACCGGATCGAAGGCGCCGTGTCCAGCTCCGAACAGTCTTCCGCACAACTGCGCCGGCTCGGCATTCCGGTGCTTGATCTCAACGCAGTCGGACCGTTGACGCTGTATGTCGATGGCGCCGATGAATGCGATCCGGGCAAACGTCTCATCAAGGGTGGCGGGGCCGCGCTCACACGCGAAAAGATCGTTGCGGCAGCGGCAACCAAGTTCGTCTGCATCATCGACTCGAGCAAGCAGGTGGAACGTCTTGGCAAATTCCCCGTGCCTGTTGAAGTGATTCCCATGGCGCGGAGCCTCGTCGCCCGCGAAATCGTGAAACTGGGTGGCCAGCCGGTGTGGCGCGACGGCGTGGTGACCGACAATGGCAACTGGATCATCGACGTGCACGGCTGGCAGATCGGCGATCCAGTGGCGCTGGAGGCCGAATTGAATCAGCTTGCCGGCGTAGTCACCGTCGGCCTGTTCGCCCGTCGCCCCGCCGACGTGGTGTTGGTAGGCGCGCGGGAGTTGTAGCAAAGGGCGCGATCGCCATGACGGCGAGTCACCAGCCGAATACCGTTCAGACTCTACTGCGAGCGTGCCCAGAATTCGGCTGCGCACAAAAAACCCGCCGATAGGCGGGCTTTTCAACTGTCTCAACCAATGGCCACGTGAGTCACCATGGATGTGGCAGCCCCGGATGGATTCGAACCACCGATGCCTGAGTCAGAGTCAGGTGCCTTACCGCTTGGCTACGGGGCTAAGAAAACTAGATCAGCGCTTGGAGAACTGGGTCGCGCGACGGGCCTTGTGCAAACCGACCTTCTTGCGCTCGACCTCACGCGCATCACGGGTCACAAAACCGGCCTTGCGCAGCGGTGACTTCAGCGTCTCGTCATACTCGACCAGCGCACGGGCGATGCCAAGCCTGATCGCACCGGCCTGGCCGGTGATACCGCCGCCAGCCACTGTGACCGTGATGTCGAACTTGTCGATATTCTCGGTCAGCTCGAGCGGCTGGCGCACGATCATGCACGACGTCTCGCGGCCGAAGAACGCCTCCAGCGCCTTGCCGTTGACCACGATCTCGCCCTTGCCCTTGCGCAGGAACACGCGGGCGGCGGAGGTCTTGCGACGGCCAGTGCCGTAATTTTGCTGAATCGCCATGAAGATTGCCTGATTGCTTGTTGAAGAGTGCGGCCATCACTGGCCGCTTTCACGCGCAGAAACTGCGCCTCAGATTGCCAGCGCCTGCGGCTGCTGCGCACTATGCGGATGCTCGGCGCCACCGTAGACCTTGAGCTTGCGATACATCTCGCGACCGAGGGAGTTTTTCGGCAGCATGCCCTTGACCGCAATCTCGATCACCCGCTCCGGATGCGTCGCCAACAGGTCCTTCAGACTCATGGTTTTCAGGTTGCCGACGTAGCCGGTGAAGCGGTGGTACTTCTTGTCATCAAGCTTGGCACCGGTAACATGTACCTTCTGCGCGTTGATCACCACGATATAATCGCCGGTGTCGCAGTGCGGTGTGTATTCCGGCTTGTGCTTGCCACGCAGACGGCGGGCAATTTCGGTCGACAAGCGACCGAGCGTCTTGTCCGTAGCGTCAACCACGAACCAGTCGCGCTTGACAGTGTCTGCATTGGCAGTGAAGGTTTTCATTTCAAGATACCTGATATGCCGCCGATGGGCGGTACGCGTATTCGATGGATCAAAGGCGCGAGATGATAACGGAGCCGTCACATACGGCGCAAGCCTGCCGACCGGCCGGCTTGTGGGCTGGCAATGATAGCATGCCGCGTCGGACCCTTGCAGCGTCGCGCTGCATGGACCTCGCCCGGCACAATAGCTGCGCCTTTCGTCCGCGCAGGCAATGCGACCGGATCACCGGCTGCATGCGCGCAAGCTGTCCGCCCAGCTCGCTCCCGGGCCACCCCCGAAGGGTCTTCGGCCTGGCGCGTCGACCACCACCAGCAACCAGGAAACCCTTGTGAACACGCGTACATTATCGCCCCTGGATCGGATACTCGTCGGCTTGGAGCGCGCCCTGGAAGCGGTAGCCGGCAACCCGCAAGCGACGCGGCCGTCACCGGGTGAAAAGCTGGCGGAGGCAGACATGGACGACACGGAGCGTCGTCATGCGGCAGGCTTGATGCGGGTCAATCACACGGGTGAAGTGTGCGCGCAAGCCTTGTATTTCGGTCAGGCCGCGCTCGCACGCAACTCCGACAACCGCACCCACCTGCTGCAAGCGGCAGCGGAGGAAACCGACCACCTGGCGTGGTGCGCAGAGCGCCTGCAACAGCTCGACAGCCGCCCCAGTGTCTTCAACCCGCTGTGGTATGTGGGCAGTTATGCCATTGGCGCGGCTGCGGCGCTCGCCGGCGACCCGTTCAGCCTCGGCTTTGTGGTGGAAACCGAACGTCAGGTGGAAACCCATCTGGCCCAGCACATCGAACGGTTGCCGGCGCACGATGAGCGTTCGCGCGTGGTCCTCAGGCAGATGCAGGCCGACGAGGTGCGTCATGCCCAGGCGGCCCGCCAACGGGGCGGCGTCGATCTGCCGTCCCCGCTGCCAAAACTGATGCATCTCAGCTCCATGCTGATGAAAGCGGTGGCCTACCGGTTCTAGGAGACGTGGGCGGTGGCAACCGTCCGGGTTGGAAAGTCATCGGACCGCTCCATTTTGACCAGCTTTGCTGTTGTGATGCCGTTCGGCCTTTTTTGGCCCATGGAACCACTATGGGGCGGCAAGTCGTCCAAAGGCCGTCCTCGCGCAGGTGACTCGGACCAGCTTCGCTGTTGCAAAGCTCTTCGCCTCGAGCTTTTCTAGCGCACACGCTCCTGGCGGCAATAGCCGAAGCTGCCGCTCTGGGCATGGAAATGTGTGCGGTGCGCAGCGTTGTAGTCCGGGCCGAACAACGCGCCAAAATAGCGACAACCCTGGCTGTGCACTGCATGCAGGAAAGCTCCTTCGCGCCCGTTGTCCCAGGCATGCGCAATATTGATTTGCCGCCCGTTGGCAAGGCGGAACCCCGTCAGGTCGATCGCGTCGGCACGCGCATGACGGCTGAGCGGAGCCTGGTCGCGATGATAAATGTTGCGGCAGGAGTAACTGCCGACGTGTTCGATGACCCGCACGCGCGAACCGAATGCCGCCTGCGCGTCCGGCTGCAACACATGGCGGTCAAAGAGCACCAGCGACGCCGCCAACGGACAAGTGACGAGCACCGATGAAGCAAGCCGCGCGTCACCAATGGCGGTGAGCCGCACTGCGTTGTGCCAGCCACAGCCGCTGGCTTCTTCGCGGTCAGCCAGCGGCACGAAGACTGCACCAGCGTCATGAATGGCCGCGCGACACATGGCGGGATCCGCGCCCAGTCGCTGCAGCTTGTAGCGCAGGAACACGTCCGGCTCGGCCTTCAGGTCCAGCGGCGCAAACGGATTGTAGCGATCAGGCGGCCGCCAGCCCCTCATCCAGATGAGGGCAACCAGCGACAGCAAGAGAATGAACAGCAGCCAGGCACGCATGCGGCCATCGTAGACAGCGGGGTGTGAACATTCAGCGCCTCGTCACGACGCGCTACCCGAGGACGAACATCACGACCGCGTGCAGCACAGAGCCGGCAAGTGACCGCCGACCGCGCGTGGTTCCAGACCCGGTTGCGCGCAAGCGTGTGGTCCTGCGCGCCATCTTCAGCGACCATCAACGATCACGCATTGGCTCTAGATCGGGATGCCAGGCCGCCGCCTGGCGGTTGCAACCTGGCCGAGAATGAAGAACCTGCCTGGCGGCGGGTTCTTCGTCACATCAAATTGCGCCCGTGGAACAGTTCCTCGATCTCGCGACTGACCAGCGACTCGATGCGCTGGCGTTCCTTGAAAGAGAGATCGTCCGCGTGCGACTCGAACAAGTACGTGTCCAGATCGAATTCCTTGATGTGCATCTTCGTGTGGAAGATGTTTTCCTGGTACACGTTGACGTCGAACATCTCGTATTTCTGGCGAATGTGCTTGGCCAGATAATCCTGCACCGAGTTGATCTTGTGGTCGATGAAATGCTTCTTGCCCTTCACGTCGCGGGTAAAACCGCGCACGCGGTAATCGCACACGACGATGTCCGACTCGAAGCTGTCGATCAGGTAGTTCAGCGCCTTCAGCGGGGAAATCACGCCACAGGTGGCAACGTCGATGTCCGCACGGAACGTGGCGATGCCGTTGTGCGGATGGGTTTCCGGGTAGGTGTGGACGGTGATGTGGCTTTTGTCCATGTGCGCGACCACCGCGCCGGAAATGGTATCGCGGCCAAGCTTCTCCAGCACCGGCTCCTCGGAGATCAGCATCGTCACCGAGGCACCCTGCGGGTCGTAATCCTGGCGCGCTATGTTGAGGATGTTGGCGCCGATGATCTCGGCCACGTCGGTGAGGATCTGCGTCAACCGGTCGGCGTCGTACTGCTCATCGATGTACTCGATGTAGCGCCGACGCTGGTCCTCGGACACCGCGTAGCAGATGTCGTAGATGTTGAAACTCAACGCCTTGGTCAGGTTGTTGAAACCTTGCAGGCGCAAACGCGGAAGTGATTTCACCACGAATGGCTCTCCGTGACCGACAACGGCCAGATATTCGAGGGCGGGTTAGCGACAAGGGTCCCCGCGATGGAAAGAAGCGTCGGCTGCAGCGTGACGCTACCCTTGTGACCAGCGCGCGACAGGCAACCACCTGGTCACCGCTGGGAATGGCGGAAGTATGCGGTAAAAGTTCGAAAAACTGAACCAGCGCTGCGCGCGCGGGTTTGCCATAATGCAATGGCTGCACCGGCGGGACGTACGTGTGCCAAAGCGCGCGCGACGTGTCATGGTTATGCAACCAACGATTGGGGTTAGTCGTGCCGCATCTAAAATACCAGCTTCAAAAAGCGTTCGAGAGCTCGCAGGCGCCGCTGAGCCTGGCACCCGATCCAGCGTCGATGGAACGGTTCCTCGCACAGTGTCATCGCCGCCGCTATCCCGGCAAGACCGCGATCATTCGTCCTGGCGACCCGGCAAACACCTTGTACTACGTCATCGAAGGCTCGTTGACAGTGTGCACGGAGGACGAAAAAGGCCGCGAGCTGATCCTGGCCTACATCAGCCGCAGCCAGTTCATCGGCGAAATGGGCATGTTCGTCGAACAAGCCCAGCGCGAGTCGCTGGTGCGCACGCGCACAGCATGCGAGATGGCCGAGGTCAGCTATGAACGACTGTTCCACCTGATGGAAGGCCCGCTGCGCGAAGAGTGCCCAAAGCTCCTGTTCGCGATTGGTTCGCAGTTGACCACTCGACTCCTGCGCACTTCGCGCCAGGCCAGTCGGATGGCCTTCATGGATGTCACCAACCGGATCTCGCGCACGCTGCTTGACCTGTGCCAGGAGCCCGACGCCATGACTCATCCCGACGGCACGCAAATTCGTATTTCGCGTCAGGAAATCAGTCGCATCGTCGGTTGCTCGCGGGAGATGGTGGGCCGCGTGCTCAAGCAACTGGAGGAGCGCCGCCTGATCGACGTCGCCGGCAAGACCATCGTCCTGCTCGGCACTCGTTGAGGCCTACCGTCGCCCGCCGGCAACGTTCGTAACGGACAACGTTAATGCGGACGAACGAGGTTTTTACCTGCACTGGGTAAGGATGGCCCGCCTCCCGCACCCCGCAAGGCGATACGTGGATCTCACCCAGTTTTTCATTTTCGTGGGCATCGGGCTGCTCGCCCAGCTCGTGGACGGGGCCCTGGGGATGGCTTACGGGCTGGTGTCGAACTCGATACTGCTCGCGGTGGGACTGCCGCCAGCGGTGGCCAGCGCTACGGTGCACACCGCTGAAATTTTCACAACCGGTGTTTCCGGGGTATCCCATGCGTGGTTTGGAAACGTGCGACGCCGGTTGTTTTGGCAGTTGGCGATTCCCGGCGCCATCGGTGGCATCCTCGGTGCAACTTTTCTGGCGAAAGTGCCCGGCGAAACAATTCGCCCGTATGTCACCGCATACCTCCTGATTCTCGGCGCAATGGTGCTGTCGCGCTCGTTCGGCAGGCGCGTGACGCGGCACCAGGTACGCCATCCCGGATTGCTTGGACTGGTCGCCGGCGCGCTCGACGCCATTGGCGGTGGCGGCTGGGGTCCGCTGGCCACCAGTACGTTGCTCGCCCGTGGCGGCAACGTGCGCACCACGATCGGCTCAGTCAATGCGGCCGAATTCGTGGTGACGGTGTGCGTTTCCGCCACGCTGGCGTGGCATGTCGGTATCGGCCACTGGTCCATCGTGCTGGGGCTGCTGGTCGGTGGTGTGATTGCCGCGCCGTTCGCCGCGTGGCTGGTGCGTTTCCTGCCCGAGCGTGCAGTCATGGCGGCCGTCGGCACCCTGATCGTACTCATCAGCGTTGCACAACTGTGGCGGATGCTGCTGTAGCCATTCCGGACAACGGCTGGCACCACTGCAACTGGACGCGCATTGGCCCATGGCGTTTGCCGCTCACGGCGCATGCACGCCCTGGAGGGCGCGATCCTCCGGTATCGACTCAGTGCCAAGCGACGCGGGTGACGGGACGCCCAAGGGTCTTTTCCAGCTTCTTGCACAGCGCCGGCGTGCCATTGACCAACACCGGCTCAGCGGCGAGTCCGAGCATGGGCGAATCATGCAGCGAATCACTGTACGCAACCTGCCATGCAGTGAGCCCGTGCTGCGCCAAGAGTTGCACCTTGTGCTCACCCACGTTGTGCCAGGTCAGGCGCATGCCAAACCAGGCATCGACCCATTGCGTGGCGAGCACATCGAGGTCCGGGAGACCCAGCTCCCGGAAGATCGCACGGGTCAGCCGATACTCGCAACCGGTGACAACCAGCACGCGCTCGCCACGTGCCTGATGTCGCCGCAGCGCACGCAACCCATCGCCACAACAGCTGCGCGACAGGCGCACAAGCTGCGCAGCAAACGCGTTGGTCAAGGCCTGGAAACGACACTCGCGGATACCGAGCAGCGCGATGCGACTCAACAGGCGGCCGGCCGCCAGACGCGACACGGGTAATTGCACCAGCAGCACCGGCAGGCACGCCAGCACCAGCAGAGCACGCCATGGCGCACGCATGTAGCGTTGCCGTACAAACAGGTGAAACGCATCGGCATGCAGCAGCACGCCATCAAAATCAAACAATACGACCGGCTGCGGCGCCGTGCGCGAAGTATCGCGCGCAGCCACCGCCGCGGCCGGTGTCATTGCGATAACGGACGCGCTCACGGAATCGCGAACAGCCGGCGCAATTCCTCGCCTGGATCTTCGGCACGCATGAACGCTTCACCGACCAGAAACGCATGGATGCCACCGGCACGCAACAGCTCCACGTCTTCGGGCGTACGAATGCCCGACTCGGCCACCAGCGTGCGGTCGTACTCCAGCAATTGCTGCAGTTTCAGGGAGGTTTCAAGCGAAGTCTCAAAGCTGCGCAGATTGCGATTATTGACCCCGATCAAGGGCACCGGCAGCGCCTGGGCGCGTTCCATCTCCTCCTCGTCGTGCACTTCGCACAGCACGTCCATATCGAGTTCGGCCGCCAGCAGTGCCAATTGCAACAGCACGTCGTCGTCCAGTGCGGCGGCAATCAACAAAATGCAATCGCCGCCAATCACGCGCGCCTCGTAGACCTGATACGGGTCGATGACAAAATCCTTGCGCAACAACGGCAGCTCGCACGCCGCACGCGCCTCCTGCAGAAACGCCTCGCTGCCCTGGAAAAAATCCCGGTCGGTCACTACCGACAAGCACGTCGCCCCGCCCGCGGCATAGCTGCGAACAATCGCGGCGGGACAGAAATCCGGGCGAATCACGCCCTTGCTCGGGCTGGCTTTCTTGACTTCGGCAATCACTGCCGGCAGGCCGCTGTCGATTCTCGCCTCGATCGCCGCCGCAAAGCCGCGCGTTTCCGGAAGGTCGGCGACGCGGGCGACCAGCTCTGCCAGCGGCCTCTGGACGCGGCGTTCGGCAACCTCTTCGGCCTTGCGCTCGAGAATACGATTGAGGATGTCAGTCATGGCAGGCTCATTGTGGACCACTCGATAGCAGCAAGGGTCAAGGTACGGGAGTCGCGCCGCCGAATCCACCATGGCAGCACGTTGGTCACTTCCAGGGCACCGCTGGCATTAGTGGAGTCACCCTTCAGCCCTGTGCAAGCCGCTGCGTAGCCGCCACGAACGCCTGCATTTTCACCTGCGCCGCGCCACTGGCAATCGTGCGGCGCGCCAGTTCAATGCCAGCCATGATCGAATCGACCACATTGGCGGCATACAGCGCGGCGCCAGAGTTGAGACACACAATATCGTGCGCTACGCCCGGACGATCGGTCAGCGCCTCCAGCAGCATGGTTTTGGACTCGGTTGGATTCCCGACGCGCAGATTGCGACTGGAGGCCATCCCCAGGCCAAAATCTTCCGGCTCAATCTCGTACTCGCGCACGACGCCGTCGCGCAACTCGCCCACCAAAGTGGCCGCGCCCAGAGACATCTCGTCCATGCCATCGCGTCCCCACACCACCAGCGCATGATGGGCGCCCAGCGCCTGCAGCACGCGGATCTGGATACCGACCAGATCGGGATGAAACACGCCCATCAGGATGTTCGGCGCGCTGGCCGGATTCGTCAGCGGGCCGAGAATATTGAACAACGTGCGCACGCCCATCTCCTTGCGCACCGGCGCCACCAC
>CAJDVT010000020.1_pt1 | contig 25153 bp, 23 predicted proteins | sample 7391411 | NCBI WGS metagenome assembly CAJDVT01 (sample SAMEA7055698, study PRJEB34461) | soil metagenome | biome: terrestrial ecosystem; feature: Peninsula; material: soil | place: Antarctica | collected 2016 | reverse complement strand
ATTCGCGGCTCGGTCGCTTTCGTCGACACGCGGGCGCGGCTTATCCAGGTCAACCGCGGCGGTTACGGTAACGATGTGCAGATGGGTTACAACGCCCGCACCACGGTCCAGTACCAGGGCCGCAGCTACCGGCCGGAGGATCTGCAGCGCGGCGACCGCGTGCGTATCCAGGTACGGCAGGTCGGCAACAATCAATGGATGGCTGAACGCATAGATGTGGAGCGCTCCGTTGGCCGCTAACTCGCAAGACACCGGTTTGGATCATGGCCAACCTTTTACCCACTCGCGGATGAGCGTCCTTTGACCGAGTCAGCGGGAGCCCGAAGTGCGTCGGTGGGCGTGCGTTGCCGCAGGGCGCCTGGATATTGCTGGAAGGCCGTGAACCTGTGGCCAGTTCGACGTGCTGTGGGCCCAGTCGCTGCAATCGGTGCCAGGCGAGCGAAGCGTGGGCAATTTGCCATAACTCGCCCAGGACAAATGACGGCGTAATTCCTCGCTGCAATCCTGGGTGACTGCAGCCTCTCTCGGTTCTTCACCGCGTTGCCTCGGAGTCCTGCATGTTCACTCTGATGAAGTTTGACGACAGCCCGCAGGCGCCGCGCTGGATCGCGGTCAATGATGTTGTCATGGGCGGTCACTCGACGGGCGGCGCAAAGGTAGCCGATGGGATGCTGGAGTTCAGCGGCGAGCTTTCGCTGGAGAACCATGGCGGCTTTTCTTCAGTGCGCAGCGTGGACGGCAACTTTGATCTGGGCGGCGCCTCTGCGGTCGTTCTGCGGGTGCGTGGTGACGGCCGGCACTATCAGCTACGCCTGACCACCGATGCTCGTCATCGTGGTATCAGGGTGTCCTACGGTGCAGGATTCGATACCACGGCTGGTGAGTGGATGGAGGTGCGCGTGCCACTGGCGTCGCTGAACCCCACGGTGCGAGGTTCCAGTTTGCAAGGGCCGGCGCTGGATACGTCGCAGGTGCAAGCCATTGGTTTGCTGATTGCAGACAAGCGCGAGGGTGCGTTTGCGCTGGCTGTGGACTGGATCGCCGTGGAGTAGAGCAGGGCCAGGTACGCTTTTTGGCAGACGCAGGCGCGTGCCAATCTGGCAACGACCGGCAGACAGGCGTTGGCCACGTTCACCGTTCCCGCACATGCAGATTGACAGCCTGACTGCGTCCGCTTGGAGAATCAGCCATGTCACGAAGTGCCATTGCCCTCACCCTGGCAGCCATGCTGACTGCTGCGGCTTCGGCCACTGGCATCAGTAACACGCCGGTAGCGTCCCTCGACCTGCAGCGTTACGCGGCGCAGTGGCATGAGATCGCGCATCTGCCGATGTTCTTCCAACGGCAATGCGTGGACCATATCACCGCAACCTACACCGCCAACCCGGATGGCACGATCGCCGTGCGCAACGTCTGTCGCACGAAGAACGGCGAGATGAACGGAGCCGATGGCGTGGCCAAGCGGGTGCAGGGTCAACCCGGCGCATTGAAGGTGCGCTTCGCACCAGCCGCGCTGGCTTGGCTGCCGTGGGTATGGGCGGACTACTGGGTGATCGAACTGGACCCGGGTTACGAGTGGGCGGTAGTCGGCGGCCCCAGCCGCAAATACCTGTGGGTGCTTTCACGCGTTCCGTCGATGGACGCAAAGCTGTTCCGGCAGATTCGCGAGCGGGCGCGCGAGCGCGGCTACCCCGTCGACAATCTGGTGATGGCTGCGCCGCTGGATTGATCGCGGGACAGCGCGCAACAAGAAAATTGGCGTCAGGGACTGACCTCAGCCTTTCCGGGGAACTGCATGATGATCACGTTATTCAAGGCTCTTGGCTTGGCGGCGGTGATGTCCGCCGCCCCTCTTGGCGCTCAGGCAGGCGAGCAAGCAAAGGTCCACGAGGTGCTGGTGATCCTCACGAGCGCGTCCTTGCAGACGCAAGGCATGGCGATGGTGCTGTCCAATACCATGGTCGAGCAGGGTGCAAAGGTGCACGTACTGTTGTGTGACAAGGCCGGGGACATGGCGCTGAAGAGCTATGCGGCACCCACACTGAAACCCAAAGACGTTAACCCGGGCCAGATGCTGCGGAGGTTGCTGAAACGGGGCGGCGTGGTCAAGGTCTGCGCGCTGTATCTGCCAAACAGTGACCACGGCAAGGATGACCTGATGGAAGGTGTGGGGGTTGCCATGCCGCCGGAAATGGCCGCCCAGATGCTGGATCGGAAGATGCGTATCTTCAGCTTCTGAGCCGCCGCGCAACGAGCAAGTTGACATCCGGGCTCTGGTTTCGCGTCCTGTTTTGTCCACCTCAGGGCTGGCGCCGGAAAGCGCCCTGTTTTGAAAGCGCCCTGTTTTTGGATTATGTGTTCCCAGGGATGGGCTTGAAGGCCAGGCGGACCCCGGAGACGAAGGCGTGGCTCATGCGGTTTGCATTTTTCAGTGCCAGCTTGAATCTGAAATCGCGCCGCTGCCGCTGCTGCGTCATCCACATTGCCTGACGCGGCTGGTGCCAGCGGTCGAGCCGTCACTGCCGGGATGGACAAGCGGTGGGACGCTTCGTGCAGTGTTGCTCAGTCCCGTTTTTGCCCGATACGATATCAAGCAAGATGGCTCCCACCCGGAAGCTTGCCCGCATGGCGCACAACACATGGAACGTTGGCACTACACAGAGAATGGGACCGGTATTCCGCTGGTGTTGTTGCACGGGGTAGGGATGTCGCATGCGGCCTGGAAACCGGTCGTGCCGTTCCTGAGCAAACACCGGCGGGTTATCGCCTTTGACACTGCCGGCTTCGGGCAGTCACTGCCGCTGGCGCCAGATTCCCCGCCGACAATACACAACCTTGCCAAGGCCCTGGCTGACAACCTCATCGCCATCGGTATCACGCAGCCGGTTGATCTGGTAGGCAATTCGATGGGCGGCCAGTTGGCATTGGAGGCGGCCAAACTCGGGGTCGCACACAGCGTGGTGGCCATATCTCCATCCGGCCTGTGGCAACGCCATCCGCCGCGCCATGCCAAGGCGCTGTTTTTTTCTCAACGCTACTTCGCCAAGCGTTTTCCAGGTTTCAGCCGGTGGCTGATGGGCTCGCCCATGGCCCGCGAGATCATGCTGTACACAGCCATTTCGCCCGGCGGGCGAAACATCCCGACGGAAGACGCGCTGCGCATAAGGCAAGACCTGGTAAGCGCCAAGGCGTTCAACAGCACCTTCCTGAATACGGAGGTCTTCGCTGACGGCCAGCGTCTGACGATACCCATCACGGTCGCATTTGGTGCGCGCGATGGCATTCTTGGCAAAGCGTCTCAACGCCACGATACGTTGCCCGCGCACACGCGTTGGCTCGAACCACCAAGGTGGGGACACGTGCCGATGTGGCGCGACCCTGCGGGCGTCGCCGGGCTGATACTCAACGCCCAGACATGGACACCGCTCGAGCGCCAACGCACTGATGGACAGTAAAGCGAGCTCTGCGGGTCTCGGGCCGTTACGTCGCCAGCGCGCACAGCTGACGCATGAGTGGGTGGTGATCGGGGCGGCAGGCGGGTAGCGGGTGGCGGAAGGGCGTTCAACGCTGAAGCCGCTGATGCCACGCCGATGATCGCTGACTGAAAGGCGGACATACGTGCGGCAGCAACGCGCGCTTCGACGGCAATGCGCGCAGGTGGCCTGACGAAGGACTCAAGATCACCACGGCCGTGAAACGCCGGACGACTGGAGCTTGACGTTGCTGGGGCAATGTTCCGGATTCATTCAATCCGGACCGCCGGATGATTTCGCCGGGCTGAGGCGATGCCCGACGCGGGCCGGCGAAAAGTTCGTGCAAAGCGGATGGGACACATTTTTCGCGGGCTCAGTTTCCATGGCTTCCTCAGCGGTCACGGCGCGTGCCGACTGCTCGCGTTCGGACGCTTCGCGCGCCCGACGCGCACAATGGCGCCTCAGTCATCATCCAACATCCGGTAACCGCCATGAAGAAAGCACTCCTGTTTGGCGCTACCGGGTTCATCGGCTCGCACCTGTTGTCGCTTTTGCTCGCGAGCGCAGACTACGACTGCGTGACCATTGTCGCCCGGCGCGACCCCGGTCTGGAGCACGCGAAGCTGGTGACGCTGGTCGGCGACCTCGACTCGCTGCGTGACTTGGCCGATAAGGTCGAGGCCGACGACGTCTTTATCGCCCTTGGCACAACGAAAGCCAAGGTGTCCGATGAGGCCGGCTATTACCGGATTGACCATGACTATCCGGTGCAGGCTGCCGCAGTGGCACAGGCGCGAGGTGCAACCGGCGTGTTCCTGGTTTCGGCCATCGGCGCTAACGTGGCCTCCTCGGTGTTCTACCTCCGCACGAAGGGCGAGACTGAGCGCGACGTCATTGCGCTTGGCTTCGCGCGTACGCACATTTTCCGACCGTCGCAGTTGCTGGGACGGCGCAAAGAAAACCGCCCGCTTGAGCGCTGCATCATCGCGGTATGGCCGGCGATCGATTGGCTGCTCGTGGGCAGCTTGCGCAAGTACCGTGGCATCGCGGGCGAGGATGTTGCGCGTGCCATGGTCAGCGCCGCGACAGACGGACGACCGGGCATCCGCATCCACGATTGGGCTGGCATGGAGGCGCTGCGTTCGCCGTGAGCGGTGGTGAGAAGGCCCCACCAGCGCCGGCGACGGGTGCACTGTTGTTTGAGGACATGATAGCGGAGCTTGGTCGAGCTTCTTGAACAGGCAAGCTGGTGGCACGGCGACCCGCCTTGCCACGACCGCACCGAGCCAATTATCCGTGGCACCTTTTGCCGGCGATCAACCAGCATCGTGTGGATGTAAAAAGGCCTCCAGCGGTTGCGCCTTGCTGAACAACCAACCTTGCGCAAACGGCACGCTTTGCTTGCTCAGGAAGTCTGCTTGCTCACGCGTCTCCACGCCTTCACTGATCACGGTCAGGTTGAGTGACTTGGCGATATCGATGATATGCAGCACCACCTCGCTGGTAACCGAATCGGTCCCGATCGCATCGACGAACACCCGGTCGATCTTCAGGTAATCGGCGCTGAGGTTGGTCAGATGCGAAAGACTGGAGAAGCCGGTACCGAAATCGTCGATCGCCACGCGGATACCCATCGCGCGGATCCTGCCGATGACCCGATTGGCGCTGGTTGGCTCGAGGAAGGAGCGCTCGGTCAATTCGACGATGATGTTGTACGGCGCAATGCCCGGGGTTGTGACCAGCCGGCGCAACCACTCGACTACCGCGTCCGAGCGCAGGTCGATCGATGAAAGGTTGATGCTGATGTAGGCGCCGGGATGGGAACGGAAGAAGCGTGGCCCATCAAGCGCCACCTGGGCCAGAACGTATTCGGTAAAACGCTGGATCAGGCCACAATCCTCGGCGGCCTGGACGAACAAATCCGGGCGCGAGCCGACCTGCTTGTTGCGTGGCCAGCGCAGCAATGCCTCGACCCCGACCATGTGGCCGGTGGCAAGCTCGACGATGGGTTGGTAGTGCAGCACGAACTCGTTGTGCTTGAGTGCCGCTCGCAACACAGCCGGTAACGACGCACGCTGGCGGGCCAGGAACACGATCGCCGTCACCACTGCCGTCCCGAGCACCAATCCGATCGGCAGCAGGATGAGCATGAACGCGTGCATGCGTGATCTGAGATCAGCCAGCGGAACGGCCACGTAAGCGGCGGTGTCGAATTTGGCCGATGCCTGGATGGCCACCAAATGCTTGCCGTCGAAGAACACTGTATTGTGCCGCTGGTGCGAAGCGGTCATCCATTTCGGATCAACAAAACCACGATGTGCCCACATCAGCCGCGAACTGCGGCTGTAAATACCCAGCGAGATGTCGGGCGTACTGGTTGCAACGTCGAGCAGCGAGTCCGGATGCAACGCGGCGGCAAACCCGCCCGCTTCAATGACCAGCAGCGGTCGACTGCCACCGATAGATGCCGCAAGATGGACCCGCGTCCCCCTCGGGCTGATGTAGCTGGGTGGACCCATGTCGACGCCATCGCCCCGAGGGCCAATAGCCGAACAGGTAATCCGGTCCTCTGACACGTATCCGATGGCCTGAAGGTAGCTGTAGTCCAAGGTGGCTTCGCGCAACTTCGCGCGCTTGATCTCGGAACAGCCGTCGGCGGTCCCGGCCGCGGCCATCCGGCGGTACGCCGCGATTGCCTGTTCACCCATCGTATCCGAGCGTTGCAGCACCTGGCCCGCCAACGACAGGGCGCGTGTGGATGCCTCGTCCATGCTTTGCCGGTAGGCCAGATACAGTGCAGCGGCGATCGGCACGACCACTGCAAGCGTGCACAAGGCAACCGCGATCGTGGTGACGGTTCGGTTGTGCATCCTGTCACCCCGAGGGGCACGCGTTCGCGCGCCTTGCCAGTGCCCATGATCATGCACCATCGTGACGTGGCTTGCACCCAAGGTCGGGATGAAACCCGGTTTGCACTCTCGGGAACCCGCAGCTCACGCCGGAACGCGCACCCTTCTCTTGCGTATGGCAAATGCTTGACGACCGGGCGCGATGATTTGGCTCAATCGCCGACACTTTCGCTTCAATCCGGAGCCTATCGTGTGGATGCTGAGGTGAGTGAGTCCGCTATCGATCTGACCTCGATCACGCTGGTGCGACGGACGCTTCGCACGATCCGGGAAGACGAGACCTGGACCAAAGGATTGCCCCATGCGTCATCGAAATCGCGCCGTCGAACGGGTGCAGGCCGAGGAACTCACATGGGGTTCGCCGTTGTTAACCAAGGCGATACGCGTGGACGCCCAAGGGCGGCGAGCAAGGGTGGGTCGCGCTGATACACGTCGGGGCGAAAGCCGACCCGGCCAGCTTCGCGCAGGTCCGCGGTCCAGTACGCGAGCAGCAGTGGTACCGGTTCTCGCAGCATGACGGTCTGCGTTTTCACCGTGTCGATTGCGCGGTCGATCCCGGCGCGATTCCACCGCACCGGATCGTCCAGCAGCAGCTCGGCCAGTTCGCGCGGGCGCTCCACCCGGATGCAGCCGGAGCTGGTGGTGCGTTGCTCACCGGCGAACAGTGCCTGATGCGGCGTGTCGTGCAGGTAGACCGCGTAATCGTTGGGGAAGCGGATGACCAGCCGGCCGAGCGAATTTCCCGGGCCGGCATCCTGCCGCAGCATGATGCCGCGTGGGTTGGCCCAATTCACGCTGGCTGGTGATACTTCGCGCCCCTGACTATTCAGCACGCGGATGCGATTGGCAGCGAGATAGCCAAGGTTCTTGCGAACTTTCGGCAGCATGTCGTTCTTGAGAATGGTTGGCGGCACCGTCCAGGTCGGATTGAGCGTGAGGTAGGTGATCTGCGATTTGAACACCGGCGTGCTGCGATACGGCTTGCCCACCTGCACGCGCGAGCGCCATACCGGCTTGCCGTCCCTGTAGTAGGTAACCTCGTAGCCGGCGATGTCGACGACCACGAACGTGCCTTGCAGATAATGCAGCAACCAGCGCGCACGTTCGAGGTTCGCCCGTAGCTGATCGATGCGCGCGGCGACCGGCACGTTCAGCGCAGCCAGCGTTGCCTTGCCGAGGTGGCCATCCGCAGCGAGGTACTGTTCGCGCTGGAACTGGGTGAGCGCCGCCTCCAGTGCCCGGTCGTACAGATCATCCACACCATCGCCCACCGGATAACCAGCGAGCTGCAAGCGCTGGCGCAACGCGGGAACGCGTGGATCGTGGCTGCCCGGCTTCAGCGTGGGACCGTCGACCAGCGGCGACCATCCACCTTGCGCCGCCAGCATGCGCAGCTTTGCCAATGCTGCACGGAGCTCGCCGTACTGCGGATGCTGCGGCCGCGCACGTTCAAACAATGCGCCGATCGTGCCCTGCGCCAGCGCAGCGCGAACCGCCTGCAGGCCCAGTGCCTGGTCGAACTGACGTGGATCGAAGTTCCACTGCGTATCCAGCGTGGCCGGGTCGACCTTGCCGCGATACAGATGCATCAGCGCGGTCAGGCAGGCATCCGTGGCGAGCACATCGAACTGCGCGCGCTGCCGTGTTGTCGCCTGCGGCTCGCCGACCACGCCGCGCTGGCGCTGCAGTTCGCTCAACGCATAGTCTTCCGGATTCAGGCCATCTTCGGCGACGCCGCGTAATGCGGCGAACAGAGCGTCGAGGTCACTTGTCCGGCTCCACGCCGGCGCAAACCGGTTCTGTTCGTAGAACGCCGCAGTCGCATTGCCCGGAGCGGTTGCCGCATCGGCGTCAGCGTGCGCAGCGTGCCATTGCTCGACCTGTTCGCGGATCTGTTCGGCGACCGGACCCAGTGGCTGTTCCGTGGCCGCCGGCTGCGCGGCATGCGGCTGCGCAACGGATTGCGTAGTCACCGGCTGCTGCGCCTGGGCGACAGTTCCACACAGCAAACCCAGCACGGCAACACCACGGACGACCTGGGAAAATCTGAATGCCACGGCGTGTTCCTGCACGAGCGACCAAGCTCTGTCATACCACAACGCCTGTCGATGTCGGCGCGCGCAGCACCGGTTGGTACGAGCGCTTGATCCGGAGGCCGCCGGACTGGGAAATCACCCCTGAACCCATCGCGCACTCCGACCGAAGCCGCAGCAGACTGGTTGGCACTGAAGCTGCCCCTTTGCTACACCACTTGACCCGTAGGGGCGCGCGGCCGAAGCTGTCTTCCTCCCGATAAGCAGGTAGGTGAAGAGCATGCAGCTCCGTTCCGACTGGTCCGAGCGCGTCGTCGTCGATGCGTCCGCGATGGACTGGGTAGAGTCGCCCTCGGCCGGTGTGCAGCGCAAGATGCTCGAACGCGACGGCGACGAAGTGGCCCGGGCCACGTCCATGGTGCGCTACGCGCCGGGTTCACACTTCTCCCGCCATGTGCATGAACTGGGCGAAGAACTGTTCGTGTTGGAAGGCGAGTTCTGCGACGAGAGTGGCCGTTTCGGTCCAGGCTCCTATATCCGCAATCCCCCCGGCTCGGCCCATGCGCCATGGTCGGATGGCGGCTGCGTGCTGTTCGTGAAGCTGCGTTACTTCGATCCGAGCGACCAGGCGCGTGTCGTCGTCGACACGCGCAGCACAAGCTGGCAGCCGGGTCTGGTGCCAGGGCTGTCGGTCATGCCGCTGCATGAGTTCCGTACTGAACATACCGCTTTGGTGCGTTGGGCACCGAATACGCATTTCAATGCGCACCGCCATCATGGCGGCGAGGAAATTCTGGTGGTCGATGGCGTGTTCGAGGACGAACACGACCGCTATCCGGCCGGCACCTGGATGCGCAGCCCGCATCTGAGCCAGCATCAACCGTTCAGTCGGGAGGGCTGCATTATCCTGGTGAAGACCGGGCACCTCGTGACCGCAGCCCAGGCTACAACTCGATAAGGCTGCTCAAGAGGTCAACTGGAATCAAGCGGTGAGCGGAGAAAGCGACCGGCTTCTTGGTATCCGTTCGAATTCGGATCGAGAATTTGCATAGAGAACCGGCCGGAGAGAGTTGAATTCCAGTGCGCGTGGTTTCCATTCGGTTCGCTGATATGCAATCGTGATCGTCGCGGCCCGGTCGAGTTAGTGACTCCGCACCTCGCTGCAGCGAGCATGGGCTGATACCTCGGTCGGGCCGAAATCGGGTGAATTGTCAAAGGTGTGAGCAGTAAAGTTGTGCGCGGAGCGTGATGCGGGCAGCCAATCTGGGCGGGTTCTGAATGGTGTGAGCGCGATAGCCGCGCTTTGATGCCGTGGACAAGCGTTCGGAAGGCTTGGGCCATGCAGAGATGACAGTCGCCCACCGTATCCGGGTGTCCCTGGAAACACTTTCGGGCGTCAATGCGCGTGAGATGCCGTCCTGTAACCACTACTGGAGTTGGGGCCGTCATTTCAGTCGGAGCATTTGACTGACATGATACAGTACTTTTAGCAGCACGTTGGCCGAGGTTACATGCAGATTATCGATTTTAGCTCTATTTGCGCTATACTAGGGAAGCATCTTCCAGCAATCCAGCAAGCGGTCCGCTCGCTGCCGCAGGCTTCGCCGCGCAGATCGATCACGCAGTAGCAGGATTGTCATCAGCGCAGGCGCCGCGGGCGTCGGTCGCGCTTGGCCGATCTACTCAAAATCAAGGAGCATCCATGTCCGGCACCCCCACCCCCGTTGCCAAGCCCAGCACCTCATCCGTTTTCAGCCGCAGTCGACCCAACACGACGGGGCGGCACCTGACCAGCGAAATCATTGCCAGCGACATCGCCGCGTTCAAGCGACGTGGCGGCTCCATCGAAGTGCTGAGTACGACCCCGTCGCGCTCCCCACTCGTGTCGCCTCCACCGTCGGCTGCTACCACCGCGTGATGTCCTGAAACGCTGCCAGCGCGGGCTTGGCTTTGCCTGCTGCGGATAGATCCGAGCAGAGATGAGGGGTGACCGACCCGACTGGTTTTTCTGAGTCAGTTCGAACCTGGATGGTTACGCTGTCCGGTTACAGCTCCGGCTACATTGGCGGAACTCGATTCTCCTGACACCCATGGAGCACCCGGAGGTTGTCCGCAGGCAAGCTCGCCGTAGTGCAGGGAGACCTGGTCGTCGCAGCGCTGCGGTTGCTCCCTTTCGACCGCATGGAATTTCGATATTGGGGGACGGCAGGGCAGACCCAAGCCGAGTTTAAAGGCGCTCGACTTGCTATACCCCTCTGTCGGTGCAATTCATCGCTGCCCGGTATTCGCCACGTGTCGTCGGTGCCGGTTACTGGATATCGTCGGCGCGGTTCTTGCCAGGGTCGGGCGCCGGTGCTTTCGCGTTTTGCAATACGCCGACAGTTACGGTGCCAAACCATTGCGCGTCGCGTGCGGCGAAATATTTCGTGGCATCGAACAATTCCGGGTCGTATCTGCCGCAGCCACTGCGGGGAACTTCCAGGCCGCCAAGATTCAGTATTTGTCCGGTGCAGTCCGCCCCTTGCTGCATGGCTTGCAGCGGGTTCAGCGACACCGTGCGGACGCCAAAGTCGTAGCCCACGCGCGATCCGGTCACTCCGGTTTTCGCGTTCCTCAATTCCGTCCGCATTCGCCGCTTCGCTACCGCGTCACCGTATTCGGGTTCCAGCGTGGCCAGTACCGCCATGGCCTGAGCGTGTTCTGCAGCGCCCAGGGCCTTGCATGCGTGATCGCGTGCCTGGAGGTAATTGGGATACCCGCGTTCGGCCGCAAGCGTGATCCACGCACACGCGGTGGCCGGATTCTTGGGGACGCCGCGACCGTTGAGATACATATTGCCAATCGTGATCTGCGAAAGCTTGTCGGCATAGTAGGCGCCAATCTTGAAATACTTCATGGCGCTCTGGTACTCGCCTTTGAACAACCGTTGCATGCCGGCGAATTGTCCGAAAAGGTCGGGGTGCCCGTCGGTGGACGAATGGCTCATGATATCGAGAATAAGCGCGATCTTCGGCGTGGGTACCGGCGGCGGAACGGGCCTTTTGCTAGCGTCACCAGCGGCGTTGGCCGGAGACTGCGTCTGTGTGTCGGGCCCATTGTTTGCCTGGCTGGCGCAAGTGATGGGGGCGCTTGTCAGCAGCAGGATGCAGATGGGTACAAGCAGTTTGGCTTTCATGGGCATTCCCTTGTCGTGTGCTTGTGGCGAGCCGGGAGAACGTTCCCGGCGTACAAATTTCGTGGGCACGGAACCGCAGCGTTCCGGGTGAAATCGAGGCGGAAAGAGGCAGTGTGCTTCGGCGTTGGTGTCACGGGCCTTGGCCTCCTGCTTGACAAAAACCCTTGGGCTGGCCGAAGTCCTATCCCAACCGGGCGTGGCGTGACTCGGGCGAAGTCGGTTGCACGAGTGTTCGAGTTTCCCAACTTGCGGACGCGCGTGATATCGGTGACATGAGACAGATGGCGTAGGCGCGAGCCGCGTTCTTGCTATTGAGTGATTCGTCCGCGCCGTTCTTTGCCGTTTCATCTGACCACGTCAACATGACGCTTTTGCCACCCCTTGCTAGTGGCCCCCGTTGCGCGACGATTTCCACAGACTGGCGATGGTCGTCACAATCAGCACGCCCATGATCACGGTCAACGACAGCCAAATCGGAATTTCGGGAATACCCGTCAACGGCTCACCGCCGTTGATGAACGGCAGTTCGTTGCCATGCAATGCGTCGAGGATCAGCTTGATGCCGATGAAGCCCAATACCACTGCCAGCCCCAGGCTCAGGTAAACCAGTCGGTTGATCAATCCACCGAGCAGGAAATAGAGCTGGATCAGGCCCAACAGCGCAAAGGCGTTCGCGGTGAACACGATATAGGGTTCTTTGGTGAGCCCGAAGATCGCTGGAATCGAATCCAGCGCAAACAGGATATCGGTCGCGCCGATGGCGATCATCACGATCAGCATGGGCGTGATCAGGCGCTTGCCGTTTTCCAGCGTGGTGAGCTTCGCACCGTCGTATTTGTCAGTAGCCGGAAGGTATTTTTCGGCCAGACGGACCAGAATGTTCGGCTTGAATTCCTCGGTTTCCGTGGAGGGGACGCGGGCGAGTGTATAGGCGGTGTAAATGAGGAATGCACCGAAGATGTAAAACACCCAGGAAAAATGCTCGATGGCGGCTGCTCCAAGGGCAATGAAAATCGCCCGCAGGATCAACGCAATCACAACTCCCACCAACAGCACTTTCTGTTGGTAGGCCTTGGGCACATCGAACGCGGCCATGATGATGACAAACACGAACAGGTTGTCGACCGACAGACTTTTTTCCGTGACGTAGCCGGCAAGGTATTCGATGCCGTATTGGCGGCCCCAAATCAACCATATCGCGCCGCCGAAAATCAGCGCGATCGCAATATAGAACGCCGACCAGCCACCGGATTCGCGCAGGGAAGGCGCGTGGGCTGTGCGCACGTGCGCGAAAAAATCAAATATCAGCAGTATCAGAATGCCGGCGATCGTGGAACCCCAGCCCCAGAGAGGTACGTTCATCAAGATGCTCTCGCGAAGAAGGGAGAAACGGCGTCAGGCTCGGCCTGGCACTTTCGATCAAAGCGGGTGCTGTCGAAAAAATTGCTCAAGCTGACGATAGACCTGTGGCAGATGCTGGCGCAATGTTGCCGGTGTTTCGAAAAATTGCTCACTGGCAACCGCGAAAAACTCCGCCGGACTTTCCAGGGCGTACGGGTCAATTGGCAGTTCGACGCCATGGCGTTGATCCTCCTGCAGACGATCCCACGCGTTGGAGAACACTCGCCACCACACGCGACGGTCCATGCGTCGGTGCAATGGTGGGAAGCCGTTGGCGTCGCCGTTGAGCATGTCGAGCTTGTGCGCCATTTCGTGCACAACCACATTGTGCCCGGGTTTCTGCCCGATACTTTGCACATCCGCCCAGGACAGAATGACCGGCCCGCGCCCCCACGCTTCGCCGGCCAACATGGCGTGCGTCTGGTGAACCACGCCGGCTGCATCCGTGTGTTGGCGACGTGGAATGAATACATCCGGGTACACAATGACGCTGTGCCAACCGTCATACCAGTCAAGGCCGAGCTTCAGGATCGGGACGCAAGCGTGGGCCGCGAGCAGCACGCGGTCGACGTCACCGAGCTGCAAGCCCTTGGCCGGCTCCAGGGACTTGCGCTCCAGAAACAGCGTTGCCAGCACGCGCAAGGTGGCCTGATCGGAGGCGCCCAGGCGACGCGCCGCGCTGCAACGCTGGAGCGCATCTCGCCACAGCTCTTCGGCAATCGGGCGCCGGGCGACGACGTGGCGTGCTCGCCACTTTTTGATTTTGTTGAACACGGCAATCGTCCGCAAGGAGTCGCAGGGTCGCGGAAGCGAAGACAGCGTCACCTGCCAGGACTTCAGCTCGCGCGCGACAGCCATGGACGCCGTGCGCTGGCGAAGCCTGGATCCATGACTTCGACCATGCAACACAACATGGGGTGAGAGAGCACCCTTCGCAATCCACCTCTTGATGAGCAGACTCTTGGGTCGGCGACCGGCGTTCCCTGCCGAGGGTCGGGGTTTGCCCTTTCGAGTCCAGGTTTCCGCGCTTCCCGGTTTGGAGTGTGCAGCTCGCTGTACGGCTCGTCACTGCGCGTGGTGGTTGGCGTTCCGGAACCGGCTTGAGCTGGAGGTGCGCTGGTTGCGGGAGAGCTTGGCGCCCAGAGATCGTTGCGCCAGTGTTTGAAGCCCATCCGCCAGACGCGCAACGGCTATCCAATTTGCCCTGTTACACCGGGATTGACGCGGGTTGCGCGACAACACTGCGGGATCTGCCCAAACCACACCCTGATCGCTCCCGCCGCGCTCACGTGGTACAGCGTCGTCGGCTCGCCGGAGCAACTCGTCGCTGTACTGCGCTGCCGCAGACTTGGCAAAGGTACCGGTGCTCAGCGTTACCCGGATCGGCAGTGCCACAACACACACATGCTCGCGCAGGCGCTCGAGCGTAACCGTTGCAGCGGCTGCATCCGTCGTCGGAGTCAACAGCGCCAGTTCATCGCCTCGGGCCGACCCACTCGAAACAACGGCGGTTGAGCCTTCCAGTGAGCACCAGCCGTGCGGAAAGCGAACGGTCTGGACGCTCGTGTCAACCCCGCACACCGAATAACGAAAGGCGGTCGACGACGGAAGAGAAAGCCGGGGTCAACACAGCAGCCTGGGCTGCAGGTGCCTTCAATTGATGGCAGGCGGAGGTCATACTGCGGCAAGCCTCGCGTCCTGGATATTCCTTGATCGCACGTTTCCGCAAACTGGTTGGCTATTTGAGCGATGCCTTCTGGCTTCTGCCCGGTGCCATGGTGGTGATCGGCGTCGTCGGCGCAATGGTTATGCTCGCGATCGATCGCAGTGGCCTGGTCCCACAGGTGCTGCTTGAGCAAAATTGGCTCTACAACGGGGGTGGCACTGGGGCGCGCACGTTGCTTGGCGCGGTGGCATCGTCGACCATCGGCGTGGCCGGCACAGTGTTCTCCATCACCATCGCGGCGCTGACGCTCGCTGCAGGTCAAATGGGCCCAAGGTTGCTGCGCAACTTCGTCCGCGACCGAGGCAACCAGTTCACCCTGGGTGCGTTCCTTGGCACGTTCTCCTACTCGTTGATGGTGTTGCGCACCGTGCGCGATCAGGACAGCACGGTGTTTGTGCCCAATCTGTCGCTCACCGTCAGCATTCTGCTCGCGTTTCTGTGTGTGGCGACGCTGGTGTACTTCGTCGGGCACATGGCCGGACGCATCAACGTCTCGACCGTGATCGGTCTGGTCAGCGACGATGCACGTTTGGCGATCCGCAGACTCACTACTGACCAGCCGCAGCCAGAGGCTCCGCCGGCGTCGTACTGGTGCAATGCCAGCGTGGTGCTCGACTCGCGGCACGGATACCTGCAGCATCTCGACGCCGCCGGCCTTGCTGACTGGGCGACTGAACACGGCACCGCAATTCGCCTGCTGGTGCGCCCGGGCGACTACGTCCTGCCCGGCGCGCCAATTGCGCTCACCAGGTCACCGGTAGCCGGCGCGGAGGAGGCGATCCGTGACGCCACGGCGCTGGGCAATGATCGGGTCAGTTCGGAGGATTTCGAGTACGCGATCCGCCAGTTGGTGGAAATCGCGGTGCGCGCTTTGTCCCCCGGCATCAATGATCCGCATACGGCGATGAGTGTGCTGGACCGCCTTGGCCTGGCACTGAGTGAAGTGGCTCCGTTACATCTTCCGAGCGGGGTGACGCTGCGCCATGGCGATGTGGCCCTGGTAGTTCCCAATTCCGACTACGATGGTCTGGTCGATGTCATGTTCCACCTGATCCGGCAGAATGCAAAAGGTAGTGCGGCGGTGCTCATGCACATGCTCGAAGTCATGACTGCGGTAGTGGGCTGCGAACATGACGAGCAACGCGTGCAGGCGTTGCAGCGTCATGTCGATCTGATTCTTGAGGACGCCGAACGGCATGTCGACACCCCGTCGGACCTTGCCGATCTGCGCGAACGCGGTCGCGATTTCCGGGCGACGCGGGAACACGGCCCACTTGGCCGCATCGGCGCGATGGAGTGCTGAGTCCTGCGCCATCGGAAAATTCCGCGTGCATGGATGTGTCAACGCGCCTTGACAGGGTTTTTCCGGATCGGGTTGGATTGACGATCCATCGAGAACGGAGTGGTGCCGGCTCATGTGGATGATCATTCTCGTCACCGTCGTCGTCACCGCCTTGATTGTGGTGTTTTCGATGAATTTCCATCGACCGGAAAAATCCGTTCGGCACCCGATCAAGCACTGTCACGGAATTGGCGATCCGCAGTTCGTGCTGGAAATGGACGCCATGCTCGGACCGGGTATTCTGTCCGGCAACGCCATCACCGCGTTGCAGAACGGCGACGAAATTTTCCCGGCCATGCTCGAAGCCATTCGTGGAGCGACCCGGAGCATCACGTTCGAGACTTACATCTACTGGTCCGGTGACATCGGCAAGACCTTCGCCAACGCGCTGAAGGAGCGATCGCTGGCTGGCGTGTCCGTGCACGTGATGCTCGACTGGGTAGGCAGTGGGAAGATGGAAACCAGCCTCATGGACGAACTCGTTGACGCCGGTGTCGAGGTCGAGAAATATCATCCGTTGCGCTGGTATTCCATCGCGCGCCTCAACGACCGCACGCATCGCAAGCTCCTGGTTGTCGATGGTCGCATCGGCTTCACCGGCGGCGTGGGCATTGCTGACGAGTGGCAGGGCCACGCGCAGGACCCCGACCATTGGCGGGATATCCACTTCCGCGTGGAGGGCCCGGCAGTGGCGCAGATGCAAGCGGGCTTCATGGACAACTGGATCAAGAGTACCGGGCGCGTACTGCATACCGACAGCTACTTTCCCGCGCTGTCATCAGCGGGCAGTGAGCGCATGCACCTGTTTGTCAGTTCGCCGCGCGGTGGCAATGCATCGATGCACCTCATGTACCTGCTGGCTGTCGCTGCGGCGCAGACGTCCATCGATCTTCAAGCTGCCTACTTCATCCCCGACGACATCATGGTGGAGGCGCTGGTGGCCGCGCGTGAGCGCGGCGTTTGCATCCGCCTGCTGGTACCCGACAAGCACATTGACTCGCGACTGGTACGCATGGCCTCGCGTCGTACCTGGGGCGAATTGCTTGCGGCGGGCGTGGAAATCCACCAGTACGAAAAGACGATGATGCACAACAAGATGCTCATCATCGATCATCTGCTGGTCTCCGTTGGCTCCACCAACTTCGACATGCGCTCGTTCAATCTCAACGACGAGGCCAGTCTCAACATCTACTCGGCCGACTTTGCGCAAGCCATGACCCGGGTGATGGAGCACGACCTTGAAGGTGCCCCCACGTATACGCTGGAGCAGTGGCAGCAGCGCCCGTTGTGGCAAAAGCTGGGCGAGCTCGTGGTGCGCCCGATCGAGTCCCAGCTCTGAGATGGAACGGCAGAACCGCGTCAGCTTCAGCTGCCGACCGGGCGCTGCGTCCGCAGGCGCGCAAGCGGGGCCGCAGAATCACCCTGGTGCCGGGTGCGGACAGCTCGTGCGAAGGCGTAGACGCCCGACTACCACGCACCGCGCATCGTCCGGCGATTGGGTTCAACCGGTGCACCCTGGACATCATCGGGCCGTCGGCTGGCCCGCAGAGCTCATCTCGTGGCGCGCCATCGCTGTCCGCACAACTCGAAGCGTGCGATCGCCGCGGTGTACGCTATCCCGACTGTGGCCAGGAACCTGCCTGGTGCCGCGCTCGCGCTCCGCTTGAACCCTTCATCATGTCTCGGCTTCCCCACTTTGCCTCGCCCATCGGCGGCATGATTTGCATCGGCGTGATGCGCCCACGCTACATCGACGGGGCCAGTGCCAACGTCTCCGCGCCCTGCGTTACCTCACCGCGCAAGGAACATCTGCCTGCGACAGCCAACACGCTGGGGCACATGGTGAATCTGCCGATGGTCGGGTCGCCTGAAGGCGGAGGCGATCCGGGTTTGAGATCCGTCGTTGATGCTGCTGGCGTCAGGCTGGAGGCGCTGCCGGTTGCCGTCGCGGCCGTGTGCGGCTTCGATCCCCTTCATGGCGGGAACGTCCCGGCGGAGTTGTCAGACACCCAATGAGCAGCATGTTTCACTCGCTTCAGAGTCACAACTACCGGCTGTGGGCCGGCGGTGCGCTGGTGTCCAACGTGGGCACGTGGATGCAACGCATCGGGCAGGACTGGCTGGTGCTCACCGTGCTCACCCAGCACAACGCGACGGCGGTGGGTACGGTGATGGCGCTGCAGTTCGGGCCGCCGCTGCTGCTGTTGCCGCTGAGCGGTTTTGCCGCCGATCACCTGGACCGGCGCAAGCTGCTGATGTTCACCCAGGGCGCCGCCGGCATGCTCGCGCTGGGGCTGGGACTGCTTACGATCGCCGGCGTGGTGCAGCTTTGGCACGTGTATGGCTTTGCCCTGTTGTTGGGCTGCGTCACGGCCTTCGACGCGCCGGCGCGGCAGGCATTTGTCTCCGACCTGGTAACCGACGACGATCTGGCCAACGCGGTGGCGCTGAACTCCGCATCCTTCAATGCTGCACGGATGGTCGGCCCGGCGATCGCTGGCGTGTTGATTGCGGCGGTGGGTGAGGGCTGGCTGTTCCTGATCAATGCCGGTTCCTATGCGGCGGTGCTGGTATCGCTGGGGTTTCTTCGGGTCCACGAGCTGCACGTCGAAGCGCGACCTGCGCGCACGCCCGGCAGTCTGCTCGCCGGGTTCCGCTACGTGGCGCAGCGCCCCGATCTGGTGGCCGTCCTGGTCATGCTGTTTCTGCTCGGTACGTTTGGCTTCAACTTTGCCATTTTCATCTCGACCATGTCGGTCACGGTTTTCCACGGAGACGCCAGTCAGTACGGGCTGCTGACCTCCTCGATGGCGGCGGGCACGATGACCGGAGCCCTGCTGTCGGCCCGCAGACCGGTCCCCGGCATGGTCCTGATGGCGTTCGCCGCGGCGGCGTTCGGTATCAGTGTTGCGGTGGCTGCGGTGATGCCCAGCCCGTATTTGTTCGCTGCCATGCTGTTCTTCGTCGGCCTCGCCGCGCTCACCTTCATGACCGCCAGCAACTCCATGATGCAGCTCACTACCGAGCGCGTCATGCGTGGCCGGGTACTGGCGCTGCGTATTGCCGTAGTAATGGGCGGCACCCCGATCGGCGCACCGCTGGTCGGCTGGGTGGTCGATCGTTTTGGTGCACGCTGGGCCATGGGTATCGGCGCGTTGGCGGGCCTCGCGGCCGCCGGGGTAGGCGTGGTCTATCTGGTCAGGCATCGCCACCTGCATCTGGTCCGGGATGCGGGCCGACTGCGCGTGGTCATCCACCCGGAGGCGGCGGACGTCGTGGCCGTCCGCGTGGCGGCTGGGGAGCGGGTGACCTGAGCGGTGAGGACCGGAATGGAGCGGTGTCGCTTCTTCGGGTGCTCTGGGCTCGCGATAGGACGATTTGCGCTGCACGACAGGCAGCGTTGCAGGCCTTCCGCGGAGTTCTGCCCACACCGGTGACCCGAAAGCCCCGGGATGCAACGCCAGCGCGGCCTCCGTTTGGGCAGGCCGCCCGCGCCACGCAGGGCAAGCGCAGTCACCCCGTCATGTGCACCTGATTCCGGCCTGCGTGCTTGGCGTTGTACATCCGATGATCGGCACGCGCCACCGTGTCGACGACCGGCTCACCGAGCTGCCAGTGGGCGATTCCAGCCGAGAAAGTCAGCGGTCCGCCTTGCTCGGCCGAGAGCGTGTGCACCCGTTTGAGCAGCCGTAACGCAGCCGTGTACGCTTCGTCGGTACTGGTGTCCGGCATGACAATGAGAAACTCTTCGCCGCCCCAGCGGGCCATGAGATCGGTAGCCCGCATGAGTGGTCGCGCTAGGTCGGCAAAGGCCCGCAGGGTTCTGTCGCCTGCGTCATGGCCGCGCGTGTCGTTGATACCCTTGAAATTGTCCAGATCGATCAGTGTCACTGAAAAGCCTGAACCGCTGCGTTGCGCCTGGTCCCGCTGCACGGCCAGGTAGTCGCTGGCACGCCGGCGGTTCGCCAGCCCGGTGAGGTCGTCAAACTCCGCCAACCGCTGTACATCGGCCAATGCCGCAACCAGCGCGCCGCGCTGCGTGCGCAGGGTCGAGCGCAAGCGCGACAATTGGGCGGCGAGGACCCCGACCATCGGCAGCAGGATCGCCAGCGATGCGAAATACAGCAGGTCCTGATAAAAATCCGTGCGCGTGGCAGTCCCGGGATGGTTCCAACGCAGCCATTCCAACGTGGCGAGCGCGACGCCGAAGCTGGCCAGCGCGACGAGCGTGAGCACCGCTATCTTCTTCCAGTGCAGCAGGAAGGCACCAAAGATCATGACCAGCAGCATCGGCATCAGCGCGACTGCGCGCCCCGGTCCGGCGACGAGGAAAGCCCAGTCGGCGAGCAACACTCCCACGAGAATCTGCGCGATCGTCAGCGCCGGATCCTTGCACTGCGCACTCAGCCCCGAGCGCACGGTAATGTAGAACAAGGCTTGTGTTGCGGTGAGGAAACCCAACCATGCCACCAACTGGTGGCAGGAAAGCCAGCCCAGATAATGGTCGTAGATCATGAGCAGCGAAGAACCAACGTAGGTCAGCGCGGCGATTGACCATTGTGTCACCCGGATCTGTGTCCGGTGGTCGTTGCCCAATACCACGACCCGCCACCGGTTGCGCCGTTGCACGTGCCCCACCTGACTCATTGTCGGGTCGACCGGGGCGTCTGCGGCGCGCGCCTGTGTGTGCGTGTTCACCTTTACTCCATCGCAATGCCGCGACACCAGCGCCCGGTATTGGCCAGTTCCAAGTGATGCCTCCGCAACGGCCGCGCGCGTTGAAACTTGAGTGCCTTTACCGCAATGGACGTCGCGGATGAACTGATTCGATCGCTTCCTGGCTAAAGGTGGGTGAAAAACAAGAACGCCATTTTGCTGCGGAGCTCGATAAACGTGTGGGCCTTCGCCAACCATGGCGGCGATAGGTATGCGTCATTTCGCGCTCTTTTGCCGGGAGGGCGTGCGCTACAGAACGTCCAGGGCTGGGTACAGTTCCTGATTTTCGCGATGTATCCGATTTTTCAGCGTGGCCACGATGGCGGCTGTTTCCGCGACGAACCGATCGGGCCGAGCCTGGATCGCTGTCGGCGTGGACCAATGTTTGCCCCAGGCAGCCATCCCGTCCGCGACGCCGCCCATTTCTGTTTCGAAGCGCTTGCCCAGGGTGGCGATTTCCGCGTCCGGGGATTTTTGCAGTTCGGGGTAGAGCGAGCGATCTTCGATTGCCAGGTGCAGACTCAGCTTGCCAAGCAGCTTGGATAGCAGCGAGCGAGCCGCTGCCGGGTCCCGAACGAGTTGCTCCGGTCGCAGCTTTTGCAGCTCACTTGCCAGCCGCAGGATATCCACGTGCTGTTCGCGGAATTTGGTCGAGCGTGCCATGCGTCATTTCCCGATGGGTCGACGGCGGGGGAGGATCGTTCTGCTCTGGGTGACGAGCAAAGTCTGTATCGGTGTTCAATCCGAAACCTTGAGCATCCGGGAAAACCTGCAACAAATAATGTGTGGCTACGCGCTTGGCAGCAGGACTTCTACTGGAGGCAGCTTCCTTCGCTTGACAGCCGCACCAGTTCTTCCACGGCAGCCGTCGGCTGATTTCGGCTGGCTCAAGCGCGGCATCACTGTGTGCCCGAGCGAGACGCGGCCGCTGATCGGCGACGCGGGCGTTCCGCGGGGTGTGGTCGTGCTGTTCACGCTGGTACTGCAATTTGCGGCGCAGCGCGCGCATGGATGTGTCCCGCCACTCGCGCCACGATGCGGCAACCTCACGCCAACTGCGTTGCGCCGCCTGGATGGAGCAGGATCTTGCCGAAGAACTTCCGAGATTCGGCCAGGCGATGGGCGTCTACCGCGTCTTCCAACGCGAATCGAGAATGGATTTGAGGGGTCAATTTGCCGGCTGCAACCAGCCGGTAAACTTCAGCAATTTGCGATCGGCTGGCGCCGTGTGTGCCGAAGACACTGAGCTGGCGCCGAAACAAGTCAACCACGCTCAACGGTACTGTCTCACCGGCATGTGCGCCGCAGGTAGCCAGGCGACCGCCTACCACCAATACTTCCACACTGTCCGCAAACGTCTCACCACCGACACTCTCAACCACCGCGTCCACACCATGCCCATCGGTCAAATCGCGGACCGCAGCAGCCAGATTCATCGAGCGATAATTGATCGTCGCGTCCGCACCCAAAGCGCGTGCATGGTCAAGTTTGGTGTCGTCTCCCGCACTGGCAATCACTCTGGCTCCGCACAGATGAGCGATCTGCACCGCAGCGCTACCGACTCCCCCGCCGGCAGCGTTGACGAGGACGGTTTCGCCGGGTCGCACGCGAAGTTGATCTACGACCATTTGCCAGGCAGTAGCCATCGTCACCTGCACTGCGGTGGCGAGATCGTAGGACAGTCCGTCGGGCAACAAGATGCAGTTGCCTTCTGCAGCAGTTACGTATTCGGCGTAGGTTCCGGGTCTGGTTACTCCAAGAAAGCCACCGACGGCACACAGGTTGTCCTGACCGCGCTCGCAGTAGCACACACGTTCCTTGCAATGACCGGAAGAAAGGAGAAACGTTGGTGCCACGCGGTCGCCAAGCGCAAAGGTGGTCACGCGCGCACCGACGGCGACCACTTCCCCCGCACCTTCCAATCCCAGAATGTGCGGTAGCGCCACAGGGATTCCGGAAACTCCCGCGCGAATATCGAGGTCAAGGTGATTGAGCCCAATCGAGTGGAGGCGGATGACCACTTCATCGGCTTTTGGGCTGGGGTCGGGCAGACGGTCCACCACCAACTGTTCCGGACTTCCGTACTCGCGAAAAATGACAGCTTTCATCACTCGGTTCCTCGCTGTAGGTAAAAGCGGTGAGTTACATCGCATCGCGCAGTGGGAGCACAAGCAGGTGGCCGAGCCAGCCCCCGCTCCTGTTGCCGATCGCGTCCGGCGGGCGCAAGACCAACTGCATCGAACATACGGGCTCAGTTCGGGTAGTGGAGCAGATAACGGAGGACTGTGCCATGGACGTCTGGAATCAGACATTGCACCGATTGTCGGCGGCGCCGATCCGCGCGGCGGAGAGCAGTGTGAACTCGCTTGATTTGTGTCTTGCTCGGCGCTTTGTGAACGTCTGCTTGCTGCATGAGTGCTTCTCGCCACGGCGCCTGCAGCGCGTTCTTGTTGCAAGCCAATTATCTGTACCTCACCCTTGTGCCGATGGGTTGCGCTCGGCGGCCATCAGCGCGGGGAGGGCCGGCCACCGATCTGCCGCAGCACGTCAGCAAAGCGGGAGTCGCGAGACCCAACGACATCGCCCACACACGGACGATGGCATGCTGGTAGTCTGGCTCGCCCTGGAATTGGAAGTGCTGTTGCGAGCGTTCCGATCGCTGCGCGAGCTACGCTACCCGTAGTGAGCCATCCTCATGGTGGCGGCATTGACACGGCGGCCACGGCCACCACTGCTTGCTCCAGGGACAGCCGGTGTTACCGGAAACTGGCGCCGCTTCGGAGAAGCCAGGGCGAAAGTGCCTGTCTGCCGCCGAGAATCGGCACAGAATGTGATCGAACGGACCACAAGCGCGAGGAGATGCCAAGGGTGGCAAAGTTCAATGTCGAACGTGTACGTACCCTGTCGCATCGGGTGAGCAAGGCGTTGCACCTGGACGTGTGGTTTCCGCATCTGCCATTGGCGCTGTTGATGGTGTTTGGCGGCGTCTGGTTGTTGCAGGTCGATCTTGGCGGGAATTGGCAGCGTCACTTCACGCAGATTCTGCACGGCTCGTTGGACATCTCGCCACGCATGTTGCCGCCAATCCTGATCGGCAGCGGCATGCTGACAATGGCGCTGGCACTGCTGTGGCGTTCGCGCATCGCCTGGGTCATGGCCTTGATGCTGGTAGCGACCGCTGCAGTGAGCGCCGGTTTCGGTCATCACGGCCTTCTGCTGCTTGGATACTTCCTGCTGGTGCTGGGGGCGCTGCTGTTCAGTTATCGCCATTTCGACCGCTCCAGTATCGCGGCCGGCACCTTGTTCGCCTTCACCTCGGTGGCGTTGCTGATGATGTACGCGACCTTCGGCAGCTATTACCTGGGCATGCAGTACCGGCCGCCGATGACCGACCTGGTCACCGCACTGTATTACTCGATGGTCACGATGAGCACAGTAGGGTATGGCGACATCGTGCCACTCACCACCGAGGCCAAACTGTTCACGGTATCGATCATCGTGTTGGGCGTGGCGGTGTTTGCCACCTCGCTGACGGCGGTGATTGCACCGACGGTCAGCCGTTCGCTGCAACGCATTGTCTCGCACAAGGGCAAGATCATGAAACGCGAAAAGCACTTCGTCGTCATTGGCAACACCGCGCTTGCCGACAACACCTGGCGCGAGCTGGCACGGCGCGGTCGCCCGGTCACGCGGGTGCTGCGCAAGCTGCCAGACGACACCGACCTGCACGATGTCGATGTGGTCATCGGTGACCCTGGCAACGTGGAAACGCTGCGCGAGGCGGGCGTGCAGCACGCGTTGGCAGTGATGGCGATGATGGATGACGATTCAGAAAACGCGTTCGCGATCCTGGCGGCGCGGGAGCTTGGTGGTGGTGCACGTACCGTGGCAGCGATCAGCGACCCGCGTCATCGCACCCGCATCAAGCTGGCGCAGCCCGATGTGGTGATCGCCCCGCAATTGCTCGGCGGCGAGCTGCTGGCGATGTTGCTGACTGGTGAGGACGTCACCTCCGAATTCATCACGCAGCGCGTATTTCAGAATCTGGCGACCAGGCCGGGGGATCCTCCGGTTGATGCCAGCGCGTCCTGAACCCACGTCCGGAACAATCGATGGGAGGTGGCATCCCCAGCGTGATGACAGCGCGCTACCGGCCTGACCGGACTGGGCGGACACGCACCAAACCCCCTGACATGACGGTCAACTGGCCAAAGGAGACCTGCTGCTGATGCTCAACTGGCTCAACCAAACTTTCTTTGCGAATAATTCCCTGACTGCGTGGCTGGTCGCGCTCACCGGAGCAGTGCTTGGCTTCCTGCTCGTGGCTGGCGCGCTGCACATCGGCACGTTGCGGGTGCGGTCACGGCAATTGCGTTCG
>CAJDVT010000024.1_pt1 | contig 25162 bp, 21 predicted proteins | sample 7391411 | NCBI WGS metagenome assembly CAJDVT01 (sample SAMEA7055698, study PRJEB34461) | soil metagenome | biome: terrestrial ecosystem; feature: Peninsula; material: soil | place: Antarctica | collected 2016 | reverse complement strand
CCCGCGGTGCCGCTGACCGAGCCGCGGCGACCGAGGTCCACGGTCTTGCCCAGCACGTCCTTGAAGCTGATCGAGCACAGGCTGCGGCCCAGCGCAAACACCGCGATCAGTGCCACCGCAACGATGCCGACGAGGCTGCCGGACATTGCAGGCGAGAGCCACGCCATCAACCCAAAACCGATGATCGCCGCGCCCTGGACGACACAGCACAAGCTTGGCATCGGCCAGCCCTTCGCCAATTTTCGTCAGACTCAGTGACACGACATGCACGCCGTAATTGCGCGGCTGCGCGCGGCACGCGGATGCAGGCAAGTCGCGGCAGACCTGCGCCAACGGATCGTCGTCGACAAGCAGCGCGTGCAGGCGGGCAAAAGCGGTCATCAAGTTTCCCGTATTGGCTTGTCAGCCTCGTTGCCTAAAGGAACGCTCTGATCAATTTTGGCGATCGGAGAGTCTTCCGCCATGGCGTTTGCAAAGGTACAGGGACATTGATCTGGCGCGACCCAATCCGGGGCTCCTACGGCAACCGGGTGGGATCGATCAGCGGCTCACGCGCTTGCTTGACGGCAATCGGGGCGCACTGGCGTTCGATCATGCGTCGAACGACAGGTCCATCAGAGCCGCAGTGGAGAGCTCGAATGCGCTCAGATATAACCGCGTCGTGGTGCGTCATGCGGCTGTTGTGGCGAACGTAGTCGAGCCACGTCGGCGTTTCGTAACGCTCGATCCAGACCTGGGGATCGGCGAGATCACGCAGCAGCCGCCAACTGCGCGCGCCATCGCGGCGTCGCACGCGACGGCGCTCAACCATCGCTCCCAGGAACTCGACGACATCTGCCTCACGGATCACATAGCTGATCGTGATCACGACCGGACCCGTGCGTGCGTCGACCGGGACGACCGTGCTGGGTTCTTTCCACAGCCGCAGCAAATCGAGATTGAGTTCCTTCGTTTGTGCCACTGGCAGCCAGCGCCCGAGCACCGCGCAAGCGAGCATGACCATCGAAGCCGCCAGCAGTGCCAGCGTGATACCTCCACTCGCCGTGACTTCGCCCCACAGCCAGCTTCCCGCCGCCAGCCCGCCAAATGCAGCCATCTGATAGATCGACAGAGCGCGGGCGACAACCCAGCGCGGAGCCGACATCTGCACCGCAACGTTGAACGTGGCCAGCGCCAACAGCCACCCTGCCCCGGCTACAAGCAGCACTGCCATTGTCACCAGCAGATGCGTGCTTGTACCGGCGATTGCCGCCGCGATGGCGAACCCGATGCTGGTCCAGCGCACGACAGCCTCGGTCGACATCAACTGACGCAGCCGCGCACTGCCGATGGCGCCGGCTACCGCGCCCACGCCGAAAGCGCCGAGCAGCAGGCCGTAGGTCAGCGGTCCGCCGCCGATCAGGTCTTTGGCAATCAGGGGCATCAGCGCCATAAGCCCGCCTGCGGCGACACAGAACACTGCGCTGCGCACCAGGACCGTACGAATGGCGGGCGACCCCGCAACAAAGCGGACGCCCGCGGCAACCGCGATACCGAGCGTTTCGCGCGGCAGCGACCGGGCACGCGGTGGCGGGCGCCAGCGCAGAAGCACGGCGATCAAGGCGACATTGCTCACTGCGCTCACCGCAAAGGCCGCCGCGGCACCCGCCGCCGCAACGATGGCCCCGCCGATGGCGGGTCCCGCGCTGCGCGCCATATTGAAGCCCATGCTGTTGAGTGCCACCGCGCCCGGCAACTCTGTGCGCGGCACCATATCCCCCACGGATGCCTGCCACGCCGGCCCGTTGAACGCGCTGCCGCATCCCATCAGGAAAGTGAAAAACAGCAGCAGCCACGGCGTGATCAAGCCGGCCCACGCGCATGCCGCCAATGTGGCCGACACGACCAGCATGAAGATCTGCGCGGCGAGCATCACCTGGCGACGGTCAAGATTATCTGCCACCGCCCCCGCGACCAGCGACAGCAACATGATCGGCAGGTAGACCGACGCCAACACCAATGCGACCATCTCGGCAGACGGAGCAATCGCGATCATCAGCCAGGAAGCGCCCACCGACTGGATGAGCACGCCAAGGTTGCTGACCGTGCTGGCAGCCCAGACACCACGGAACACCGGGTAACGCAGTGCCGACAGCGCCGACGGACGCTGCTGGGAATGCACGGGGCCGGGTGCGTTTTGGGTCATTCAGTTGGGCGCTTTGACATGGCTTGCGGGTGATGATCCGACAGTACGGAGGTGACGGCGTTGTCGCTGGCAGGGACGTCCGATGGCGTGGAAGGCACCGGGACCGGCCGGTAGCGCCACATCGCCAGCGCACCGTACAGCAGCGCCAGTATGCCCAGATTGACCAGCTCCGCCGACACCTCCGGCAAGCGCGCGCCCATCTGGTTGAGTTTGACCATGGCGTTGATCCCCGGCGAGCTGGGCAGCAGCTGGGCGAGGTGTACCAGCAGCCGTGGCGTGGCCTCCACCGGCCACGACAGGTTGGACAGGAAGAACATCGGCAACGAGGTGACGGTGACGAGCTGGAAGGCGCGCTCGCGCGTGCGAAAGAAACTACCCATGAGCAGCGCGAAGCCGACCACCGCGGCGATGAACAACGCGCCGGCAAGCAGCAAGCCGACCAGGTTGCCGGCGCGCGGATAATCCTGAAACCAGAATACGAAGCCGCTGAAGTACAACAGGCTGAGCATGCCGATCAGTGCGAACGCGGCGGCAATGCCAAACAGACCGGGTCGCGAAAGCCGCAGCTTGCCGTGCTGTTCGCGCCGGGTGGCCGCCATCACCGCCACCCCGATCAGCAAGGTCTGCTGCACGATCAAGGCCGCCACGCCAGGAACGATGCTGCTGCCATAACCTTCGGCGGTGTTGAACAACGGTCGCTCGATCACCCGCAACGGTGCCGCCGCCGGCACGCCGGCAAACTGGGCCTGACGGACCGCCACTTCCTGGCCAAAAGCGGTGATGGCCAGCGCCGCGCCCTGCATCGCCACGCTCGCCCGACCCAACAAGGTGCCATTGCCGAACAACGCCAGCCGGCCTTGCCCACCGCGCAGGATGTCGCGCTGGAAATCCGCCGGCACCAACAGCACCGCTTCAGCGTCGCCGCGCTCCACCACGCCGCGCGCCTGGTCCATCGACCCGACCACGCCGGTCACGTGCACCGCGCGCACCGCATCGAGCTTGCGCAGCAAACTTCGGCTCATCGGACTGTGGTCCTGATCAACCACCACCAGCGGCAACTGCACAGCGACCTGGTGGCGATACGCCGCGGGGTAGAAAAACGAGTACAGCACCACCGCACCGACCAGGGTCAGTATCGCTACGCGATCGCTGAAGATCGCGCGGAAGGTTTCGCCAAACGCACGCGCGAAGCGATTCATCGCCGCCCCCACGCCGTCGGGTCGCGCGCTGCGCGGCCCAACAGGGCAACACCGATGGCACCCGGGATCAGCACAAACAGCAGCAGAACTCCCAGCGGCCACGCCGACACCGCCAGCGCGGAGCCCATGTCCAGTTGTTGCGCCTGCAGCTTCAGGTAGGCGGTGTACGGCAACAACTCGCTCCACAGGCGCGTGAACCACGGCGCGCCCTGCAACGGGAACGTTGCGCCCGAGAACGCCAGCGAGGTGCCTGCATACAAGCCGGCTGCCGACAACGCCGAGATCATGCTGCGCGTGACCGCCACGAACAACAGCGCGATCGCGGCGTACGCCAGATACATCAGCGCCTGCCCCAGCATCAGCCAGACCACGCCACCGGCCACCCCGCCGCCGCGGATGCCCGCCAGCCACGCCAGGCCAGCGCCGCCATACAAGGTGAACAACACGAAATACGGTGCCGTCTTGCCCAGCACCGCCGGCAGCAACCGGTCATGACTGTCGCGCAGCCAGCGCCCGATGGTGGCGTCGCGCAATTCCCGACCGAACGCACCCACCATCGCCACGCACATGACCATGTGCAGCAAGGCCGGAAACAGCAAGCCGAGCAGGAAGTGCTCGTAACTGCGGCCCGGATTGAACAGCACGCTCGACTGCACCGCGACCGGCGCGGCGCGTACACTCCCGGGGCCGCGGCTCAGGGCCACTTCGGCCACGGCCAGCCGTGCCGATGCCGCCTGCACGGCACTGTCGATATCGCGTGCCGCCGCCTGCCCGGCCACCTGGTAGCTGGCATTGAAATAGCTGAAGACGGTACCGCTGCCGCCGCGCTGGATGTCCCGACCGGTCCCCGCAGGAATGTGCACCACCGCATACACCTTCAGCGCGCGCGCCAGCGAAAACGCCTGCGGCAAAGATGCGGGCTGCTCGGCCACCCGCAGCCCGGGCGATGCCTGCAGTTGACGCACCAGCTCGCGACTGGTCGCGCTGTGGTCCAGATCGACCACGGCGATGGGCAATTCGCGCGGAACCCCGCCGCTGAACAGCCAGGCCATGACGATCAACAGCAGGCACGGAATCCACGTGGCCAGCGCGAGGTCCCAGGGACTGCCACGCAGAAAACGGCATTCGCGCCACGCCGAAGCCAGCAGCGAGCGCATCAGCGTCGCTCTGCCTGCGCCGCCGCCTGGTTTGCCGGTGGCCACGCAAACAGCACGCTCATGCCCGGCCGGAATCCGTCGATCCGCTGCAATGGTCGCACCCGGATCTCGAAGCTCTTCACGTCATAACCGCTGGACTGGCGCGTCGATCGCCAAGTGGCGAAATCACCCGCCGGGCTGATGAAATACACCTCGAACCGTTGGGCCTCCAGGCCCAGTGCGGGAATGTCGCCGGCCAACTTTTGCCCGACCCGGATACCGCCGAACTGGTCCTCGCGCAGGTTCAGCGACACCCACATCCGATCGATATCGACCAGGGCGAACACCGGATACCCCGCCGGCACGAGTTCGCCGACATCGGCCAGGCGCTTGCCCACCTCGCCGGCCATCGGCGCGCGACCATCGACTTCGGCCTGCGCGGCGTGCACCTCGGCGACCGCGCCTTCGGCCTGCCGCACCTGCGCTTGGGCGGCGTCCTTGTCCTGCCCGCGCGCACCGGCCAGGGCCAGGTCGTACTGCGCCCGCGCAGCGATGGCCAGCTCGCTGGCGCTGCGCTCCTGCGCCCGCGCCTCGTCGCGCTTCTGCCGGGTCATCACGCCCTCGCGGTAGAGATTTTCGACCCGGCGCCAAGTGGCGCGGGACAGCTCCGCACCGGCGACAGCGCGGCGCCAGTTGGCTTGCGCCGCGCGGATCTCCTCGGCGCGCGCGCCCTGCTCCGCCTTGCCGGCCTGCGCACGCGCCGCGTCCAGCACCGCCATCGCCTGCTTCTGCTTGGCCGCGACCTCGGGGCTGTCCAGCTCAAACAACAGTTGCCCGGCCTGGACCCGATCGCCTTCCCGCACCAGCAATTTTGACACGCGTGCGCTGATCTTGGCTGACACGTTGATGCTGTCGGCATCGGCCATGCCCTGCACGACATCCGCCGGCGCGCGGAACGCCAACCACAACCCAGACCCGATGACCACGGCCAACACAATGACGATGGCTGCTGCACCCGCCCACCGGCGCGCACGCGGCGGCACTGACCGAGGCCGCTTGTCCGGTGTCGACGAGGCTGTCGTGAACTCCACCGACGTCGCCGGGTCCGGACGCTGCGGAATTTGGCCGGTGGTCTCGTTCTCGCTCATGGTTGCAGCACCTTGTCCGCCTGCCGGAAATAGTCCTGGTAGTCATCAAGCCTGCCGCTGATCTCCAGCAAGCGCGCCAGCGCCACGTCGTAGCCGTAGGCCGCCTGCGCGCGCTCGACTCGCGCGCCGCCAAGCTGCAGCCGTGCATCGATCACGTCCAGCGAGGTCGCCTGTCCTTCGCGAAACGACAGCTCCTGCAAGCGCAGGCTTTCCCGCGCCAACGCGATGGAGCTGTCCAGCAACAGGTACTGCTGGCGCGCCGATTGCAGATCGTTGTAGGCCTTGTTCACACCGATGGTGATCTGGTTGCGTGCCTCGCGCACACCCGCCTCGGCCTGGGACTGCTGCTCGCGGGCCGCGGCGATCTGACGCGGCCGATTGCTGCCGGAAAGGAAGGTGTATCGCAGCCCGATGCCAAACGCCCAGTCGGAATCGGTGATCAGCGCATCCTGGCGATGCAGGTCGTACTGGCCGAACGCATACAGTTGTGGCTTGAGCTTGGCCTGCTGCACCTTCACCCCTGCGCTGGCCTGATCGCCCAGCGCCTGCAGACGCCGGATCTGCGGATTGCGCAACAGCGCGGCCTGGCGAAAGGTCTCCAGCGCCCCCGGTGAGGTGCTGATCACGAACAACGGGGTCGTCGTGGCAATCGGCCGCTCGCTGCGCAACAGGTTCGCCAACGAAGCGCTGATCGTGTCCAGGTCGTTGCGCGCGTGCTGGTAGTCGCGCTCGGCCTTGTCGCTGGCCACGGCCGCCTGCAGGCGCTGTACCGTCGTCGCGAAACCTGCGCGCGCCAACTTGTCGGTTTGCTGGACATGGCGCTGCAAACCATCACGCACGTCGCGGCGCACTTCGAGCGCCTGTCGGGCCAGTTGCTGGCCGAAATACAGCTGCACCAGTTGCAGCACCTGGGACTGCGACTCCAGGTCGCGTTCCGCCGATCCCTGGCGCACCGCAGCGGCAGCCGCCGCCTGCGCCGCCGGGATTTGTCCGCCGCTGTACAGCGGCAACACCGCGCTCAGTATGGGACGCAGCCGCCAGTCGCGCTCACGGAACTGCAGCGGACTGGCGATACCGAACGCCCCGGCAACCGGCGTCAGCGACCCGAGTGGCAGGGACAGCGATTTCTGGAACTGCATCTCCCGCACGTCCAGCGAAACCTCCGGCAGTCGCAGGGATCGGGTGGCTGCGGCCAGATCGGTCTTGCCGCGCACGTTGGCATCGGCTGCGGCCAGGGCATCCGATGTGCGTTCCAGTGTCGCGCGGGCTTGCTCGAAGCTCAGGGTTTGCGGGGCAATCTCCTGCGCCCACAGCGCGCTTCCCAGCGCCATGCCGAGCAGGCAGGCCACCGTGCCAGACACCTTGTATCGATGGCGACTTGCGGGCATCCGGATCATTCTTTGACCTCATCGCGCATTTGTCGTACCACCCTGATCTACTGACATCCCCCCACCGGGCACAAAGTTGTCGGACACCGTTCATGCGCCGGGCTTGCGTGCCTCGAACCCGCCGCCCAGCACGCCGCAACCGTTCTATCTGGAATCCACCTCGGCCCGGCTGTCCGCCCGTAGTTGCGCTGCCGCCGCAGCAGCGCCGGATGAATGCAAAGCGCCCGCTACCCGGGTGCCGCCGGCAAGAGAGCAACCATCTTCGGATGACGCAGGTGACGAGGCCGTAATCGAGGGCCAGACCCATTCCAGTGGGATCAAAGCTTCCTCCGACAGCATCACTCAATGATAGGCGGAGCGCTTGATCAATCGGTGAAGATCAACGAGAGCCCCCAAGCCCACCTTGCGTGGAGAAAAGGTGTCAGGAGAAAACGTGTCAGGGACAATTTCAGCACGTCCCGTGGCGTTGGAAGGCACACACTGCAGCAAATCGCCCCGTCTGGGCCTCAACCCACTCGCGGGAACAATCCGAACCCAGCACCTTCTGCAAGCGGGGGTAGCTGCCGATCTCACTCACCAGCGCGATTGCCAAGGCATCGGCAAACAAGGCCTTGAATGCCAAGGTACGAGCCATCGGGTCGCTGCCGAGCGGCAGGTACTCGGGAATACGCAGTCAACACCGAATCCATGCGCCCATCGGCAATGGCGCCATCGCTTGAACACGAATACCCGGCGGCAGGGCCACAAGCGAACGTATGCAGCTCCAAGCGGCGGCGCAGCCTCACCCAACGCGCCAAACTCTGTCAGAAATTGTCCCTGACACCTTTTCCCGGCGGCGCGGAACAACGCCCCGGCCAACCCCGACCCGCTCGGGGTGCCGGCGCGCGGATAGTTCTGGAACCAGTACGCGAAGCCGCCCCCGCTCTGCGGTCGACAGCTCAGCTACCGCGGATCTCGCGCTTGCCCAGCCGCTCGCGACCGTGCGCCGCGCTAAAGTCCAGGACCGGGCCGATCGGCACGATGCCGTACGGGTTGATGGTCGGGTGGCTGCGAAAATAATGCTGGCGAATGTGGTCCATGTGCACGGTTTCAGCCACCCCGGGCATCTGGTAAATGTCGCGCAGCAAGCCGTTGAGGTTCGGATAGTCGACGATGCGCTTCCGGTCGCACTTGAAGTGCGTCACGTACACCGCGTCAAAGCGCACCAGCGTCGTCCATAACCGCAGATCGGCTTCGGTCAAGGTGGTGCCCAGCAAGTAACGGCTTTCGCCAAGACGACGCTCCAGATCCTCAAGCGTGCCGAACAACGCTGCCGCAGCCTCGTCATAGGCTTCCTGGCTGGTGCTGAAGCCCGCTCGGTAAACGCCGTTGTTGACGCGCTCGTAAATCGTGGCGTTGATGTCATCGATTCCCGCCCGCAGATCAGCCGGGTAATAATCACCCGGGTGCGCGCCGACGTCGTCGAATGCCGAGTTCATGATGCGCAGGATGTCGGCAGATTCGTTGTTGACGATGGTCTGCTGCTGCTTGTCCCATAGAATCGGCACCGTCACGCGTCCGCTGTAGTGCGGGTCGGCCTTCTGGTACAGCTGGTAGACCTTGTCCAAACCGTACAGCGGATCACCGGTGGCGCCGTCAAAATCCGTGCGCAGCTCCCAGCCATGCTCGAGCATCAGCGGATGCACCACGGAGAGGCCAATGAGTTGCTGCAGCCCTTTCCATGTACGCATCACCAGCGTCCGGTGCACCCATGGACAGGCGTACGACCCATACAGGTGGTAACGGCCGCTTTCCGGCTTGAACCCGTCCACGCCAGTTGGCCCGGCCTTGCCGTCAGCCGTTATCCAGCTACGGAACTGGCTTTTGGAACGTTCAAACCGCCCCCCACTGCGCTTGGTGTCGTACCACTTGTCCTGCCATTGGCCATCCACCAGAAGTCCCATGGTTTTCTCGCCGCCGTTTGCCCGGTCTGACTCAAGGTATCAGGTAACTTGTGAAGACCCGGGAAATCAACCAGCCATGCCCTATCCGACGCTGTCGCCTCCGATTACCCACTGCGCGGCGAAGCCGGGCCGGTCGGCTTTCGCGGCCTTCCATCCCGGTTCCGAATTGTCGAACTCGCCCTTGCCACGTCACACAGCAACCCACGGAGAATCAAATGCAAATCACGGTTCCTCTCGTATTCGCCTGCGTCCTGCTCGTTTCTGGCTGCGCCGGCTCCTCGCAGAATCAAGTAGAGGACCGGACGCCGGTGGCGCCATCGTCACCTTCTTCCGTACACAACTACCGGTGCGTGAGTGGCGAAACGATTGCTGCAACGTACGCCACCACCGACTCGGCCACGGTCCGATACAAGGGCGATAACTACGCCATGCACATCGCAGTTTCCGGCAGTGGCGCGCGCTACGTTGGTGGCGGGTTGGAGTGGTGGACCAAGGGCGCTGGCCCTGGATCAGAGGGCACTCTTTTCCGGCACCAGGCTGATGGCACCTCGGGCGAAAGCCTCGAGCGTTGCACGGCGTTCTAAATGTAGTTACGTCAAGTCGAGCCGAGACCGCTTTGTGGGTCCACTCGAACCAAGTCGAACGCGGCGGCCGCCACCCCCTTTCCGTACCTCGCCGAGCCTGGCACGGGCCTCTTGCGCTCGTGCAATCGACCCATGGTGATCGAAGGTTTACAGCCTCATCATGGCAACTGCGGCAGTTCCTGTGGGCGCAAGACAAACACCAGAACTTCGGCGTTCTTGCCGGCGGCCAGCTTCAGCGTCTGCGGGTTGCGCAAGCGAACACCGTCTCCGGCTTCCAGCTTCGCCCCGTTTAACTCCACGTTGCCGCGGGCCACATGCATGTAAGCGTGGCGGTTCCCATCCAGCGTCAGGGTGGCGCTTTCGTCGCCGTCGAACAAACCGGCGTACACATTGGTGTCCTGCTGGATGCGTAGCGAACCGTCGCGAGCATCCGGCGAAATGATCAGGCGCAAGCGGCCACGCTTGTCGGCTTCGTCGAAGTGCTGTTGCTGGTAAACCGGTTTGCCACCGGTCTGGTTCGGCACGATCCAGATCTGCAGGAAGTGTACCGGCTCATCCTCGGAATCATTGAACTCGCTGTGCGTGACGCCACTACCGGCACTCATCAGTTGCACGTCGCCGGGCAGGATCTTCGATCCAGTTCCCATGCTGTCGCTGTGTGCCAACGCGCCTTCCAGCACGTAGGAAAAGATTTCCATGTCGCGGTGCGGGTGGGTGCCAAAACCCTGGCCCGGTGCCACGCGATCCTCGTTGATCACGCGCAGGTCGGAGAAACCGATCTGGCTGGGATCACGGTAATCGGCGAACGCGAACGTGTGGCGCGAGCTAAGCCAGCCGTGCTCCGCGACGCCGCGGTCAGCAGCCTTGCGTACTTGCATCATGGTATTTCTCCTCGTTGCTTGAGAAAAAGGTGTCTGAGAAAAGGTGTCAGGGACAATTTCAGCACGTCCCGGGGCGTGGGATGGGACGCACTGCAGCACAAATCGCCCCGTCCGGGCATCAACCCATTCGCGGGAACGGTCCGAACCCATCACTGACCAGCGCGTTTGCCAAGGCATCGGCAAACAAGGCCTTGAATGCCAAGGTACGAGCCATCGGGTCGCTGCCGAGCGCCAGGTACTCGGGAATACGCAGTCAACACCGAATTCATGCGCCCATCGGCAATGGCGCCATCGCTTGAACACGAATACCCGGCGGAAGGACCACGAGCGAACGTATGCAGCTCCAAGCCACGCCGCAGCCTCATCCAACGTGCCAAACCCTGTCAGAAATTGTCCCTGACACCTTTTTCCCCCTGGCGTGCCCACCAGGTTTCCGTGGTTGTTCACTAGCGCATAGGCATGCAATCTGCCGCCAAAGCGCAGCAGACCTGCCGCAAGCGTTGCAGGTAGCGCTGGCGATCCTCGTCGTTCAGAAAGCACGGAAGACGATGGTTCACCCGTTGCACCACGTATTGCAGAATTCCGGCAAGTTCAAAACGCGGTACTCCGGTCATGACCGCCAGCATCACGGACCACCCCGCCCACAGCCATCAGCCCAAGCTGGGCCTCAGCCCCATCCAACGCGCCAAATCCTGTCAGAAATTGTCCCTGACACCTTTTTTTCAAAACTCACCCGTTGCACACAGGGGATTGGCCAACCTTCACGGACTGCCGTACCGCGCCGCTGATGGAGAAACCGATGTCCGAAGAAATTGCCAAGACCGATGCCGACTACGTGAAGGACACGCTGACCCAGCTCAAGGAAATGCAGCACTATTCCAAGAACAATATAGAAGCGCTGTCGGCCGCATGGATGCTGTTCGACGACAAACTGCCGGGTCTGAAGCGTACCGAACAGATCGGCGATCTGATGGATCGCCAAGGGCAGCTTCACGATGCACGGGAAGCAATGATCACTGATCTGGAAGGCGTGTTGGGCAAGCTGCAGCCCGATCCACCGAAGGAATGAATCTGCTAGACCACAAGCGACGCTGAGGCCACACCAGAATGCGCTCAGGCCAGCCCGCTACCCGCAGTGGATGGACCCTAAGGTTGTAACTGACCACGCCCGCGTTTCCGCGCGCATGGGCAGCGCATGACTTCTGCACAAAAGCGAAGCGTGCGCTGTTCGTCATGCCGCGGCGGACGAGCAAACCATCCAAAAGTCAGGATTGAGGGAACCTGACCCCTTTTCTTCTCTCAAGCGACCAGCGCCAGCAGGTGCGCTATTCCCGGCGACGGGTTGGATTGACCTTCAATCCAGGGCAGTTCGCGGGCCCATTGCTCGTTGCTGAGCTTCTGTAGCACGCTCGCCGGTGTCTCGCGAAAGCCCATGAACCAGCGATTGAACAGACGCTGTGGAATGCGTCGATCCTCGAGTTCCAGCACATTGTGGTGCAGGCGTGACGCTTTGATCCTTTTGTAGACCTCGTCCACACCATCCCGCGTCCCCTCAAAATACTGAAAGAACTGCTCCTCGCCATATAACAGCACGCCCGTCACATGGACCAATGCGTTCCTGGATCGCGCGGAAAGCAGCAGACCGTCGAGATCCTCCGCGCTCAGCGGGCGACTCGCCTCGCTCGCGTAAGCAATGCCAAACAACTCCATGAAAATCCTCCTACGTAACGCTGCAAGGCAGCGGCAGGGTCAAGCACTTGCGAGCGCACAGTCTGCCTGTTTTTCCTCGGAAAGGGACGAAGCCGAGCGTTTTTTCGTTGTAGCGTCGATCCGCCGATCACTCAGCGCCAGGCAACGGGTCAAGCCACCAAGAGCTAAAAAATCGGGAATAAATGAACCAGGGCCGTCATGTTGGTCAAGACCTCGTCACGTCGGCATGATTCGGATTCAATGATCATGAGTTGAAACCGGTAGCAGGAACGTCGTTGCCTCGATCGCAATTCCCGAGGCATGGGCTGTTCCAGCGCCCACGCGTTGGGCGTGGGAACCATTTTCAGGAGTCAGCCAGCATGTCCGTGATTGTCGAGCGCGTGCCACAACGCACGATCCACCCATTTCATGCGTTCCTGCTTGGCGGTGCAGTGGCGCTGTTTCTCGGCGCCTTGCTGAGCGACATAGCTTACGCACGCAGTTACCAGATCCAGTGGAGCAACTTTGCGTCCTGGCTCATTGCTGGTGCGCTGGTACTCGCTGGCTTTGCGCTGCTGTGGGCGGTCATCGACCTGTTCCGCAGTGATCGTCGCGAGAACGGCGGCCTCGTCTATTTTGTTGTGCTGCTGGTCACCTGGGTGCTGGGCTTCATCAACGCACTGGACCACGCGAAAGATGCCTGGGCCATCATGCCTGCCAGCATCGTCCTGTCGGTGATCGTGGTTTTGCTGGCATGTGCGGCGTCGTGGGTCGGACTTTCCACCGTGCGCACTGGAGGTGCAGCATGAAACGCCTGTTGCTGGCCATGGCCATTGCCGCCCTGCTTGGCGCGTGCGGCAACAACGGCTCCAACGCGGATTATTACGGCGCCAATCCGAACCTCCCGGCGCCGCAGCGCGGCTTGCTGCCGAGCATGACCATCGCCAAGCCGGCGCTTTGGGGTGACCAGAAGCCCACCGTGCCGCAGGGCTACACGATCAACGCCATCGCCACCGACCTCAATATCCCGCGACAGACGCTGGTGCTTCCCAACGGCGACATTCTGGTCGCGGAAGGCCGCGGCGGCGGCGCGGCGCCGCTGAAGCCGAAGGACGTGATCGCTGGGCGCATCAAGGCCAAGGGCAACACGTCGGTCAAGAGCGGCAACCGCTTGACGTTGTTGCGCGACACGGCCGGTGACGGCAGCTACAAGCAGCGGACCGTTTTCGCCCAGGGCCTCAACGCGCCCTACGGCCTCGCGCTGGTCGACGGCAAGCTTTACGTCGCCAACCAGGACGCGCTCGTGCGTTTCGACTACCAGGACGGCCAGACCCAGGCCAGCGGACCGCCGGTCAAGGTCACCGACCTGCCGTCGGCAATCAACCATCACTGGACCAAGGCACTCACCGCCAGTCCGGACGGCCAGTTCCTGTACGTCGGCATCGGCTCCAACAGCAACATCACCGAGCGCGGAATGGATGCCGAGGTGGACCGCGCCATGGTGTGGCAGGTGGATGCCCGCACCGGCGCGCACAAGCCGTACGCCACTGGCCTGCGCAATCCCACTGCGCTTGCCATCCAGCCAGGAACCGACGTCTTGTGGGCCGTGGTGAACGAGCGTGATGAACTGGGCCCGGACGTCCCGCCGGACTACCTCACCTCGGTCCGTGAAGGCGGATTCTACGGCTGGCCTTACAGCTACTGGGGCAAGCACGTCGACACGCGCGTGCGGCCGCAGAACCCGGAAAAGGTAGCCTCCGCCCTGACCCCGGATTACAGCCTGGGTGCACACGTGGCAGCACTGGGCCTGGCTTTTTCGACGACGGCGATGGGCACCCAATTCGCGAGCGGCGCCTTTGTCGGTGAGCATGGAAGTTGGAATCGCAAGGACCCTGTGGGCTACAAGGTGGTGTTCGTGCCGTTCCGCGATGGGCGCCCGGCCGGTCCACCGATCGACTTTGTCACCGGCTTCCGCGGGACCGATGGCAAGACCCGTGGCCGCCCGGTTGGTGTGACGGTAGACCCACGTGGCGCGCTCATCGTGGCCGACGACCTGTCGAACACCATTTGGCGCATCAGTCCGAGTCACTGATAAAGATGTTTGATAAAGGTGTCAGGGACAATTTCAGCTTCCATAGAGATGAGATAAAGGTGTCAGGGACAATTTCGAGATAAAGGTGTCAGGGACAATTTCAGCTTCCATAGACATGCAGCCTGCAGGCAAAGCGCTATAACGCCTGCCGCAGGCTATGCAGCCAACGCTACTGGTCGTCGTGGTCCAGAAATCCCGGATGCCAGCTAATTCGATCCGTGGACGTCGGGGAATGGCTGCAACGATCATTTCGCCCTCAACCCCAAACCATCAGCGCAAGGCGCGCACACCACCTCGTAATGTGCGCCAGAGTGCTGCCGGCAATTGTCCCTGATTTTTTTGAACACCTTTTTGCTTGCTTACCCACCGCGCCTCACCTTCGCCGAGCCCGGCGAGCCTCTGTCAGAAATTGTCCCTGACACCTTTTTTATTTTTTACTTTGCCACCTCGTCGGTCAGCTCGGCCTCGATCAGCTGCACGGGCATGATGCCGGCCGCCCAGATCTTGTTCATGACCTCCGCCATCACGAATGGACGTCCGGCCTGCTCATCGTCAAAAGACACCCGGGCGATGAGATGATCAAGTTGGAGTTTGCCAATGAGGTAGCTTGGCCCATAACCAGGCTGGCGGGCGTACAGCAGTTGCTCGAATCCGACCAGTCTGCCACTGGCATCAGACCAGTGGCGTGGCGTCCACTGGCTGTGGAACTTGCCCGCCTGCGCCAGATCCCATTCGTTCGACTGCACGTACAAGGACGCAAGGCCACGGGCCGCACGATTGGCCGCCGCAATCCAGACCAGTTCCCTGCCATGCGGAATATCGTCATACAACCCCGCCTGCATCACGATTTCCTCGAATGCCGTGGCAAAGCCTTCGGAGCGGACGTCAAACATGTTGAACAACGGTGGAGCGCGCCGGATGGGGCTGGCGTTTGGCTCATGTTTGATGCGCGCAAGATCCAGCCAGTGTGTCGAGTGCGACTGCAGCGGCAGCGGATCGAGCGCTGTCATGTGGCTGAAGAAGTTGCGCTGTTGCGGTGGCGTATAAGAGCCTGCCTGCGCCAGCAACGCGGCGCGCAGGTACGGTTTGTTGCCGGCAAATCCTGCCTTTTGCAGGAAGTCCACGAGGTAGGCTGCCTTGGCTTGCGCCATCTTGTCATAGGCGGCAGGATCAGTGATTTCCTTGATTGGCGGCAGGTCGCGGTTGCGCAATTCCTCCAGCTTCAGCGAAGTCAGTGAGCGGTCCAGTTCGCGCTGCAGCAGCAGCTTCTGCGCATCCCAGTCATAGGGAATGAGCTGGACATTAGCGGCGTACCAGTTGTAATTTTCCTTGCCGACGCCGGTCGGGCCGGTCTTCTTCGGCGCCTCCGCGGCCACCCATGCGGCAAACTCGTCGGTTGCGGCTTTGGCATTGCCAATGGCGGCCAGCAACTGCGGACCCGCTCCCTTGATGTCCGCTGGAATTGCCCCGTCCAGCGTGCGCATGACCAGCTTGCCGGCCGCCAGCGCAGACAACGCTTCGCTCTGTTCCCTGAAGGCGCGATCGCCATAGAGCCACAGGCCTTTGGCGTTGCTGTCCTTGAGGTTGACCCTGGCCGCCTGCAGATTGGCCGGAACCGCCGCCAGCATGGCGGTGAGCCGCTTTTCATCCGGCTTATCGAGCGGGTACTTGAAGTCGTAGAGATTGATATTGGGATACGCCGACGGACCTTCATGCACCGGCACGTCGCTCCAGTCGGCGAACACCGTCGCATAGAAAGTCGGATCACGCGCCCACGGCATCAGCACGCGGAAATCAAAGTCGAGTCCGTTCATCTCCGCCCGGACCAGCTTGTAGTCGATCAGAGCGCCCTTGGGCCAGCCCGTCGTATCTATCGCCTCCAGGCGAGCCCGGTATTTCGGAAATTCGGCCTGCTTGGCCGCGATCGCCGCAGCTGAATAGTCCGGCTGGAAGTCGACGGTGACCGGTGGCACGAACTTCCGCCAGTCCGCAAACAGCCTGGTGAGCTCGGTATAGCTGGCGGGGTAGCTGGCTGGATTCGATGTCGCTGCCGATCCGTGGCTGGCTGGTGGCGGCTGCGTCGACATGGCCGCAACCGGAAAGATGCAACTGGCAAGAGCCAAGGCAGCGCTGCGGGCAATGCGTTTCATGAGTCTCTCCAAAAAAGCAAAAAAGGTGTCAGGGACAATTTAGCTAACGTCTTGGCGGCCGTCCGATCGGCCGCACCGCGGCGAATCGACCGGTACGGGCTTCAACCCACGCGCGGAACCGATCCGTGCCCAATGCTTTCTGCTGTTGCAGGTAACCACGGATATCACGGACAAGCTCGTCCGGCAATGCGTCCGCAAACAAGGACTGGTACGCCGCTGCACGCGTGGTCGGCCCGCCACCGAGCGCAAGGTATTCGGCATGTGGTGTCAGCAGGGGATCCACGCGCCCCCCGGCATTGGCGCGATAGCTCGACCACGCGTGTTCACCTGGTGCGGCCACCATCCACGCGCGAACCGGATTGAGTTCGATGTAGCGACTGCAGGCCAGGAAGTAGCGCCCAGAGTCCACCAGACAGGCTTTGTAGCGCCCTTCCCACAGCGTCCCGGTGCGATCGTGGCGGCCATTGAAGATGCCCACGTAATTACGCGCGAAAGTATGCATCAGCCTTGACACCGCACCCGCCTCATCCGGGGTCAGCAACAGGTGCACGTGGTTACTCATCAGCACATAGGCATGCAAGCTGCAGCCGAAGCGCAGCAACGCCTGACGCAAGCATTGCAGATAACGTTGCCGGTCCTCGTCGTCCAGGAAACACGGCAAACGGTTGTGGCCTCGCTGCACGACGTGCTGCGGAATGCCGGCAAGTTCGAAACGCGGAAGTCGGGCCATGTCGAACAGGATCACCGACGGCCCTCCCCGTCGCGATCAGTGCAATCCGTGCATTACCCTCGTCCCAACCCCCGATACTTTGTCAGAAAATGTCCCTGACACCTTTTTTCAACCCTGCCCGCGAGGCTTGCGTGGCAGGCTGCGAAGGTAAGCGTAGAGCGCGCTGATTTCATCGCCAGTGAGGTGTTTCGTGACCCGCACTGGCATGTAGTCCGTCTTTATCGCCCGGCCTCCCCGAGCTACCCCTTCGCGCAGTGCCCTGGTGAAATCGGCTTCACTCCAATTTGCCAGTCCACTCGGATCCGGCGTGAGGTTTGCCGCATCTGGCCAGTCCGGCGGAGTGCCCGGAATGTGGCCACCGGAAAACGTCTTGCCATGACAGCCGGCGCAGGCACTGGCCAGGTAGGCGCCGTACGCAGCCGTCGGGCCGGGGCTGGGGGCAGCGGTGCGCTTCGCGGTGTGATCGACAATTTCCGCTGGAAGCAACGGCACCTTGCCGGCAAGAAACAACATGCGCGCCAGCGGGCCGACGCGATTCACGGGCTGTGTACGCTTCACCGCCGGCACGCTGTGCAGATAAGCCAGCAGATCGCCCAGGTCCCCATCGCTGAGGTGACTGAACTCCTGCGCAGGCATGAACAACAGCGAATGGCCGTTCGGACCCACGCCATGCATGATCGCGCGCACCCGGTCTTCATCACTGAGCTTGCCGCCCGCACCACCGGGCGTCAGGTTGGTGCCAGACAGACGCGCGAAGAGCGGGTCGTCGATGAAGGTGGCGCCACCCAGATCGGAGCCGTGGCAGTCCTTGCAGCCGCGGATCGCGGCGAGGTGCTTGCCACGCTCGATTGCGGCCGCATCGGTGGGCACCTGCGGCACCGGCGGATCAATGCGGTACACCTTGGCCATGCGCCGCTCGCTCAGCCCATAGGCAGAAACCAGCGCCACCACCAGCAATACGATTACCGCAGCCACTACGCGGGCGAGCCATTGCAATACTGTGCGCATAAAAACCTCCACTGCGATGCAGGTGCAGGATGAGCGACGCTACTGCGATTTTTACCGTCGCGCTACAAATTTGCGCAATGCCACGGACTGCCCTCTCGACCAAGAGGGACTCAGATGCATCTGGCCCCAGGGGGCAAGCGAGGCCAGAAACGAACCGGGGAACCCCGCACCATCTCAACCTGACCCACTGCTCCCCGGCTGCTGCCAGAAACTCTCCTTGACACCCGATTTCGAGTGCTCTCCACGACCATCAGCGCCAGTCGCGCCGGAGCCTCATCCAATCCGCCAAACCTCTGTCAGCACTTGTCCCTGACAACTTTTTCGCTTTCTGTCCCTGACACCTTCTTTCATCAGCCCAAGCCGCGCGTCCGGCTCATCCAACCCGACTAAATCCTTTCGGAAATTGTCCCTGACACCTTTTCCCACTAAATCCTTTCGGAAATTGTCCCTGACACCTTTTCCCTGTCGTGAAGGGCGCGTGCCGATGCCGACGGTCACCTCGTGATTTCTGCGATCTGCCGAAGTTACAATTGGCCGTCTGCTGCAATCAGCGAGGAATGCCATGGGCACGTTTCGACGCGAAGGCATAGCCGTGGTTATCGAACCCCGGGCGGATCTGGCCAACACGGTGTGCGATTTTTTGACCAATTATGGCTATCAGGCCATCTCAGCTCCAACCCATGCGGAAGCCGCTAAACGGGCGGTAGAGCATCGTCAGGTGACTCTTCTCGCCGCATCGGTTCCTGCTCCGGACGAGAGCCGCGCGGGCATCTACCTTGAGGAAGCTGCACGGAAAAATCCCGGTATGGCTGTGGTCTTGATGCTCAGTAACCCAGGCGAAGTGGCGCACGATGCCCCTCAGCAGTCCGTTCGCATCGTCAAACCCTTCGATCGGGAGGGGTTGATCGCCGCCATCACATCCTCCGAGGAATTGGTTCGTCGAATCGGTTGTTGAAAGCCGATGGATTCGCAAACAGTCAAACAAAGAAATTATCCCTGACACCTTTTTTCTTTTTTCGTGCCAGAGTCAGTGACATTCGGCCTCCCAGCTCTTGCGTGCCATCGCGTCGGAAGGTGCAGGTGATGCACAGGGGCCTCTGGGTAGCGCCGTTGCGCTGGTCGTGGGGTGAGCAATTGGCGCACGCATGCCTGGATATTCGCCCAGGACCACGCCGGAGACTTGCCACACGGCACACAAGCTTGCCAGGGTCGCCACGACCAACGTCGTGGCTGTGTGGACACCAGGCCGGCGCATCACGTGTTCGGCGAGCCAGCCGGCAACGCCGCCCACCGCCATGCCGCCGAGCAGCCCCATGAAATGGTGTCAGGGACAATTTTTGGATGGCTATCAGAGCGAGCGTAGTTTTCCTGTCCACTTCGCTGATTCTTCGCCAAACCTCCTCAGAAACTGCCCCGAAATCTTTTGCATCCTCATCCAACCCCCTGGCAGAAATTGTCCCTGACACCTTTTTCGCTACCCAAAGAAACAATGGTGCGCGTCCTCACCGACAACGCGCAGGAAGCTCTCCAGGTCATGCACCTCGGGGGATGGCGGATAGGTATGCCATTTGAGGTCCGCGCGCATCCAGTAGATGCGCCAGATGCCACGCGTCTTGACATAGGTCGCCTTGGCACAGGGCTGCTCCATCATCTCGCCAGGCGCTCCGCGCCCGTGGGGTCTGGTCTCAAATAGCACGACGCTTTGCCCCTCAATGCGAAACCCAAAATCGAGCTTCCCGCGGATGTGCACGGGCGGACGGCGCCGTTCCACGAACTCCCCGACAAGCTTGTGTGCGCGCTTGTATTCAAACTCACTCAACGCCATGGCCGAACCCCGCTCCAACCGGCCCACGAGCCTACCAGCTCACACATCCAAGCTACCTTTCCCACATGAATCCAGCCAGCTCGTGCCTCAGTTGAGACCGGGCAAGTGACCCTGATTTCGTTTTTGGAATGACGGTTGGATCGACGCGTGGAAGCCGGGGCATGTTCGCCAGCACCGCGCAGAGCCCCCGACTATCAGAGCGAGCCCGTTTTGCCCTCAGCCCGCAAACCACTCGGCTGTCGGAAATTGTCCCTGACACCTTTTTTTCTTTTTTTCCACGCCGACCCCTGCTTTTGGAAGCTTTTTTTGAGCCTTTTCCCAACGTTCACGCTTCATCGACCAACTTCAATGATCATGGTCGTTCCATGGAACTTTCCGCAAAACTCGCCATCCTTGCCGACGCCGCCAAGTACGACGCCTCTTGCTCGTCGAGTGGCGGTGTGCGGCGTGATTCGCGCGGCACCGGGGGCATCGGCTCCAATGAAGGCATGGGCATCTGCCATGCCTATGCGCCGGATGGGCGCTGTATCTCACTGCTGAAAATCCTGCTGACCAACTTCTGCATTTTCGACTGCGCGTACTGCATCAATCGGCGCAGCTCCAATGTCCAGCGGGCGCGCTTCAGCGTCGAGGAAGTGGTGCAGTTGACGCTCGATTTCTACCGGCGCAACTACATCGAAGGGCTGTTTCTATCTTCGGGCATCATCCAGTCCTCCGACTACACCATGGAGATGCTCGTGCGCGTGGCGCGCTCGCTGCGGCAAGAGCACCGGTTCGCCGGCTATATCCATTTGAAGACCATTCCCGACGCCGCCCCGGAGCTGCTGTCCGAGGCCGCGCGCTGGGCCGACCGGCTCAGCATCAATGTCGAGCTGCCCACCGAGGGCGGCCTCAAAGCGCTGGCGCCAGAGAAGAACCTGCGTGACATTCGGCAGGCCATGGCCCGCTTGCGGCTGGGTATCGACGAGGCGAAGGCCGACAAGAAGGCACCGCGCTTTGCGCCAGCCGGACAAAGCACACAGATGATCGTGGGTGCGGATGCTTCCACCGATCGCGATGTACTCACCTCCAGCACCAATCTCTACGCCAACTACCGGCTGAAGCGCGTGTACTACTCCGCCTTCAGTCCGATTCCTGATGCCTCGAAAGCCCTGCCGTTACGTCCACCTCCGTTGATTCGCGAGCATCGGCTTTATCAGGCCGACTGGCTGATGCGCTTCTACGGCTTCAACGTGGATGAGATCACACCAGCGGGAGATGACGGCATGCTCGACCTGGAGGTTGACCCCAAGATGGCCTGGGCTCTGCGTCATCGCGAACAATTCCCGGTGAATCTCAACTCCGCCCCGAAGGAAATGCTGCTGCGCATACCGGGATTGGGCGTACGCACGGTCGGCAAGTTGCTGGCCATGCGCGCGCACAGGCGGCTGCGCTATGCCGATCTGGTCAAGCTGCGAGTTGCCATGAAAAAGGTCTCGCCGTTCGTCGAGACGGTCGACTACCGCCCGCGTGTCGAACCGGAGTCTACGGCGCTACGCACGCAAGTGGTCTCGCCCCGTCAGGCGGACCTGTTCGGCCACTGATGCGCAGCGTGGTGCTCGAAGACGGTTCGGACTTTTCCGCATGGCGTACCGCCGCCCGCCAATTGCTGGCCAAGGGCGTCACGCCCGAGCAAGTGCAGTGGCAGGCAGGCGGCGATGGCGACCTGTTTGTCGGGCGCGAGTCGCCACCTGCACTCGCGGCGCCAGTGGCGTCCGCAGGCCGGGTTCCGCGCGACTTTCTGAACCTCGCCGAGACGGTGCTTGCGCACACGGACGCATGCCGCCACGCCGTGCTCTATCGCATGGTGTGGCGACTGACGCATGGCGAACCGAACCTGTTGAGAATCGCCACGGACGACGATGTGGCATGGGCGTCGCTTGCGGCCAAGGCGGTGCGGCGCGACATGCACAAGATGAAGGCGTTCGTCCGCTTCCGCGAAGTGAGCAGACCGGAAGGTCCGGTTTTCATCGCATGGTTCGAGCCCTCGCACGACATCGTGGCCCGAGTGGCTCCGTTTTTCGTGCGGCGCTTTGCGGGCATGCGCTGGTCAATCCTGACCCCGCTGCGCAGCGCTCACTGGAATGGCGAAACGCTCAGCCTCGAAGCCGGAGCGCAAAAGGGCGACGCGCCCACGGACGACGCGCTGGAAGAGCTTTGGCGCACCTACTTCGCCAATATCTTCAACCCCGCGCGGCTGAAGGTGCGGGCGATGAAGCAGGAAATGCCCGTGCGCTACTGGAAAAACCTGCCCGAAGCCTCACTCATTCCAGGGCTGATTCGCGACGCCTCGGCGCGCATGCAGGCAATGGTCGACAAGGCACCAACGGTACCGCTGAAACGCATACCGGCGCCGCTGCCAGAGCAGCCGCTGGCGATGCCCGGAGGCAGTCTCGCGGAGTTGCGCGAACAGGCCCGGCACTGTCGTGCCTGCCCGCTGTGGCAAGCGGCGACCCAAACCGTTTTTGGCGAGGGTCCCGATGACGCACGCATCGTCGTTATTGGTGAACAACCCGGCGATCAGGAAGATCTGACCGGACGACCGTTTGTGGGTCCCGCGGGTGCGCTGTTCAATCAGGCACTGGCCGAGGCGGGTATCGACCGCGCCACGTTGTATGTCACCAATACGGTCAAGCACTTCAAATTTGAACCGCGCGGCAAACGTCGCATCCATGCACGCGCCACCGCCTATGAGCAGGCGGCATGCCGCCATTGGCTGGCCGCGGAAATCGAGCGTATCCATCCCCGCGCCATTCTGTGTCTGGGCGCCATGGCCGCGCAAAACATTTTCGGCAGCGGCTTTCGCTTGCTGGAACAGCGGGGTCAATGGATAAAAATGGATGACCAGACGCGCGGCCTCGCCACTGTCCATCCGTCATACCTGCTGCGCCTGCCCGACCAACACGCACGGGCTAGCGCCTTTCAGGAATTTGTGCGCGACTTGAAGATGCTGCGCGAGCTTCCGGATCAGACTTGAAAACGGCAGGGCCGCGCTTCGTTCACCGATCCCCGGCGACCCGCGTCTCACTCAAAGTTCCGCTACTTCCCCAGCCTCCCCACAGGGCGGAAACAGGGGTCAGAGTGAGATGGCCTCGTTGTTTTTGCGTGGCACCGTGAGTTGTTTGCCCAACGGGCTCAGTCATCGCAATGATGGCGATTGCGGTCAGAAACGAAGTCAGACATTGCGGCCATCTCTTGAACCGCCTCGGAAATTGTCCCTGACACCTTTTTCTCCCAATCGACTGTCGAAATTTTTTACATCAACAAAAATGCCACCAACTATTTGTTTTCAAACTGAAAAGTCTGACATTTCTGCCAGTGGTCAGTTCTCAGTTGTAAAGCCATCGATACAGATGCGCGGAATGGATGCTCTCAAAACTTGTCATAACCTATTGACTACCAACGTATTGTTGAAGATGGCATTTATTATGCTTCCCAACGGGACGTGCGAGGTCATACGCACACGGAATTCACCAAAGGGAAACAAAAAATGAAGATTCTTTCAGCTCAGAGCCATCAGGCTCTTTTTGTGCGGCAGCGAGTGCACTCGGGACGTCTGGGGATGGTGGGCTTGGGGGTTGCGGCCCTCCTGCTCATTGCGGGGCCGGCACAAGCAACGATCACCTACGACACAGCTCTGGCGGCACCGCCGGGGACCTATTACGGCGCCGGCAACCCCAACACGCACTGGGTCGTCGATAACGAGAACGGCGCGGAAATCGGCCTCAAGACGCTGATCCGCTACACCGGTTCGGTCGCGCCTACGCCAACCAACAGCGGCATCTACTATGTGCCGATTGGAGCAACCACGGTGCCGGGCAAGACCGGCTCGGCTTGGGGGTTCGCGTTTTCGCTCAACCTGAGCGGCGCCGGTCTGGTGCTCAACGACGTCACCACTTCACTGCAGATGCAAGACCTGGCGAATGGTACGACCGGTAACTTCGATGCTCTGTTCCTCCCCGACAACTACGGCTACAGCAGTTCCGGCAGGGATGGTGGCTCCTCTCCGCTGGACGCAACGCAGGACTATGGGTTCCAGAACTCCGAAGCACTCTCCTACGCTTCGATCGCGGCTGCGTTCAGCGATGCCGGATACGACATGAACCAGAACAACACATACAAATTCCAGTTCTCGGTCACATGCAAAACCGGTACGAGTTGCGCAGGCCAGCAGCTTGCGTCGGTGAACTCCACCGTCATCGCCGGAACAGGTGCACCAGTGGCCGTTCCGGAGCCTTCGAGCATCGGCATCTTCGGCGCCGGATTGCTGGCCCTGCTGGGCCTGAGCTTGGCAACGCGGCGGCGCGAGCACGCCCCGGGTACGCATTAGGCTTGACGCTTTCTATCACCACCCATCCCGTGCGGCCACCTTGGGCCGCCCGGATGGATCCGGCGCGATCCGATGCAGACCGCGCGCAAAGATCGGTGCCAGGGACCGGCGCGATCCGATGCAGACCGCGCGCAAAGATCGGTGCCAGGGACAATTTAAAAGCAACTCGGATCGCTGCCACAAATTGTCCCTGACACCTTTTTCTCTGACACTTTTTTTCTCTTACCACGCGATACCAATCTTCCCGAAATGCCCGCCGCTCATCTCGAAACGAAAGGCATCCGCCAACTTTTCAAGCGGAAAGCGACGATCGATGACCGGGCGGATCCCGGTGGTTTCGAGCGCGCGGACGAAGTCCTGCTGCTCGCGCCGACTGCCAACGATCAGGCCCTGCAGCCGTGCCTGCTTGCCCATCAATGCCGCCGTGGGCACCTCGCCAGCCAGGCCCGTCAGCACGCCGATAAGCGAAATGTGCCCGCCGACCCGCACGGCCTCGATCGATTGCGCCAGCGTGCCCGGGCCGCCGACCTCAACCACATGGTCGACACCGCGCCCGCCAGTCCACTCGTGGACGACGCGGCCCCAATGCGGCTGCTTGCGATAATTGACCAGGAACTCGGCGCCGAGCTCGCGCGCCCGCTCCAGCTTGTCGTCCGATGATGAGGTGATCGCGACCCGCGCGCCCATCTGCCGTGCAATTTGCAGCGCCCAGATCGATACCCCGCCGGTACCCAGCAGCAGCACGCTGTCGCCGGCCTTGAGCTTGCCGTTCACCACCAGCGCGCGCCAGGCGGTGAGGCCGGCGGTGGTGATCGTGGCCGCCTCCACCGCGTCG
>CAJDVT010000056.1_pt1 | contig 25963 bp, 20 predicted proteins | sample 7391411 | NCBI WGS metagenome assembly CAJDVT01 (sample SAMEA7055698, study PRJEB34461) | soil metagenome | biome: terrestrial ecosystem; feature: Peninsula; material: soil | place: Antarctica | collected 2016 | reverse complement strand
TACGGATGCCAACCGAAGAAGCACGGCGCCGCATCGCTGCCAACGTTGCGCATCAGCGCTTCGAGCGAGATGCCACCGGCATCCAGAGTGAACGTGACACGCAAGTCGATGGCGTGGGGATAACCCGGCCGCGGACGGATCGCCGACGTGCCCAGGGTCACTTGCGCACTGTCTTCATCCGCGGCCAGGACGACAATGGAAAAATCCGCATCGCGCACGAAGCCGTGGCGAATCCCACGCTCGGCTCCACTCACGCCAGGCTGCAGATCCTGCACGTGACCGGCAAAACTGTAGCGCGCATCCGCAATGCGTCCGGCAAACGGCGCCATGATCGCGAAGCGTGAACCGGGATGCTCGGCAATCTCCGTATCGTTTCGATGCCCGGCGGCGACATCGCGCTGCGTCCCATCTGCCACTCGCAGCGTATAGCTGAGCAATGCCGCACCATGACATGCGATGCGCACTTCGCGCCCCGTGACGGTGTCACGCAGCACGACGATCGGCTGCGTCCCGAGTCGCGTCTGGGTGGCGGTATATTTCGACATGCTGGATCTCCTCGGAGAGCACTATTGACACCCGCGCACCGAGCGGCGGCAAACCGGATGCGTGCTAGCCTTTGCACTCTCCTGGCACTCGAGTACAGAGGGACACACAAGTGAAAGGTGCTGCACAACTCGTACGTCTGGCTGATTATTGCGCGCCGGCATGGCACGTCGATACGGTAGCGCTGGATTTCGACCTCGGCATTGACCGTACCGAACTGGCAGCGCGCATGGTGCTGCGCTGCACGGACGCTGGTGCGCCCCTGCAACTGGATGGTGAAAATCTCGAGTTGCTGGCGATCACGCTCGATGGTCAGGCGCTGCCAGCCAGCGCATATGACGTATACGACAAGCTGCTGGAAATCCGCGGCGCGCACGATGGCAGCGTGCTGGAAACCCGCGTGCGCCTGCAGCCCGCGACGAACACGGCGCTGGAAGGGTTGTATCTTTCGGGCAGCCGCGAGGCCGGATTCCTGTTGACCCAGTGCGAGGCACAAGGCTTCCGCCACATCACGTATTTTCCAGATCGCCCCGACGTACAGTCCCGCTATACCGTGACCCTGCGCGCCGATCGCGCGCGCTTTCCGGTATTGCTGGCCGGTGGCAACCCGGACGGCAGTGGCGAACTGGCTGATGGTCGGCATTGGGCGCGGTTTGTCGATCCGCACCGCAAACCCAGCTATTTGTTTGCGCTGGTCGCCGGCCACCTGGAGCACATCGACCGCGACTATGTCACCGCCGACGGTCGCGCGGTGCAGATCAAGATCTGGGCGCAAGCGGACGCCATCGAGCGCTGCCATTACGCGCTTGACGCGCTTGAGCGTGCGATGCGCTGGGACGAACAAACCTATGGGCGCAATTACGACCTTGACGTGTTCCACGTTGTCGCCACCCACGATTTCAACATGGGCGCGATGGAGAACAAGGGTCTCAACATCTTCAACACCAAGTGCCTGCTGGCGGATCTGGACAGCACCACAGACGATGAATACCGGCGCGTCGAATCCGTCGTCGCCCACGAGTATTTCCACAATTGGAGCGGGAACCGCGTCACCTGTCGCGACTGGTTCCAGTTGTCCCTCAAGGAAGGTCTTACCGTATTTCGCGAACAAAGCTTTGCCGCCGCCATGAACTCCGCGTCACTCAAGCGCATCGAGGACGTGTCCACGCTGCGCCGCGCGCAGTTTCCCGAAGACGCCGGCCCGCTCGCCCACCCTGTGCGCCCGGCGCAATACAGCGAGATCAACAATTTCTACACCGCCACGATCTACGAGAAGGGTGCCGAACTGGTGCGCATGCTCGCCGGCCGACTCGGTACGGCAGGTTTCCGGCGCGGGATGGATCACTATTTCGCGCGCAACGATGGCAGTTCCGCGACACTCGAGGATTTCATTGCCGCGCTGGGCGACGCGAACGACATCGATCTGCGTTCCAGTCTGGCGTGGTACGACCATGCCGGCACACCGCGCGTGCGCGCACAGGGTGACTACGATGCCGCTGCGGGTACCTATGCGCTCACGCTCAGTCAGCACGCTCCAGACGGGTGCGCCGACATGGAGCGTGCGCCGTTGCCGATTCCGGTAAAGCTCGCGCTGTTTGCTCCCGATGGCGACATGCTGCCCCTGCACATGCATGACCAGGCGGCGGGGGCCGGCAACGAACAGGTTCTCCTCCTGGATACGGCGCAACAGACGTTTGTCTTCGAGCAGGTGCCCTGTCCCCCGATTCCCTCTCTGTTGCGCGGGTTTTCCGCGCCAGTAATCCTGGAATACGCCGCGACACCCGCGGACCTGGCAGTGCTGGTGGAGCATGATGCGGACGGTTTCAATCGCTGGGCGGCTAGCCAGCAACTGGCAGGGCGCGCCTACGACGATTTACGCGACGGTCTCGCCGGGCATCCGCTGGGCACGTGGTGTACGGCGCTCAGCCGGCTGTTCGCCGGGAACACGCTGGACGCTGCACTGCTTGCCGAGCTGCTGACACCGCCGGCTGAAGCAGAGCTGGCTGAACGCGAAACGCCGGTGGATCCGCAGCGCATCCACGACCTGCGGCAAAAGTTGCTGCAGCAACTGGCCACGGCGCTGGGAGCGGCCGCGCTGGAGCAGCGCTACCAGGTACTGGCTGCAGACTCGGACACGGCGCTGGATGCGCTCAGTCAGGGTCGGCGTCGACTCAAACACCGCGTTCTGGCCCTGCTCGCCTTGGTGGACCGGTCGCGTGCATGGCCACTGGCCGCGGCGCAATTTTCCCACGCTGCGGGCATGACCGATCGTCTCGCGGCGTTGAGTGTGCTTGCGCGCAGCGACCTCGACGCCGCCGCACCGATGCTGGCACAGTTCCGCGCACGTCACGAACATGACCCCCTCGCCCTGGACAAGTGGTTCACGTTGCAGGCGCAATTGCCCGGCGAGTCGGCGCTCAAGCGGGTGCTCGCACTGGAACGCGACCCGAGTTTCGGCTGGACGAATCCAAATCGCGTGAACGCGTTGCTCGGCGCCTTCATGCGCAGCAACCCCAGCGGGTTTCATCGCGCGGATGGTGCCGGCTACAGACAGGTCACCGCATGGCTGGAATCGCTGGACGCGATCAACCCGCAGATTTCCGCGCGTCTGGCCACCGCATTCAATGGCTGGCAGCGTCTGGAACCGCAGCGGCGCAATGCGGCTCAGGTTGCTCTAAACACGTTGGCAGAGAGCGCGAAACTGTCACCCAATCTGACTGAAATCCTCAAGCGCGTGCGGCAACAATGAATCAGCACACCAAATTTCTGCACCCGGCCGCCACGCGCAGGGCGGATCGGCGCATCACCCTCACACGCGAGACAATCTGTACACAGCGCTGGCGTTGCTACCCCAGGCCAAGCTGCTCACGCTCACGCCGCCAGATGGACCAGTTCTTCGCGCAGACGGTTCAGACGTGACGCCAGTACCGGCTGCAGCGCGTCCCGTTCATGTTCAGCGCGCGCGTCAAGGCGGTCCATGGCCATTTCCACCTTGCCCAATTCCACCAGCAAGTCGTGGTGCTGATAGAACGTTTCCAGATCCATTTCCATATTGCCCTCCCCAAGTCCTCGTTTCATAAACTTGGGAAAGCAATTGGCGTGCCAGCCGTGTGCATCGGCAGCCGCCACAGCATGCGGCCAGGCCTTGCTGACGTAAAACGGCATCTGCTGCCGCGTGTCGACAGAAAACTCGCAAATCGTCACCCCAGGTTCACGGCTTCACCGAGATCATCAAGTCCCGATTTGGCGGCGAGCTTGCTGTTCTCGCGAAGTCCGCTGGTGATTTCGACTTCTGGCGTCCGGCATACGGTCATCCTGGACTCCCCCCCTGTTCTGAGAGGCCGCCGGACGCCAGATCTTACTGAGCCAAGACCCCATTGCAGGCGCCGTGGGGTTTTGTCTTTGAGGCCGTTCCTTGCCACATGCGCAACCCATGGCAGTCGACGCCACTGTCCGGCTGCCTCGAGGGTGTGCGATAGATCCTGCCGCGGCCCATCTCCACGCTCCCCTTGAACCCAGCTGCCCGGATAATTGCGGCAAAAACCAGGCGCTGCACTCCATCGCGGCATGGCGCGCGGGGATACCCGACATCGAACCGTCGCGGCCAAACGTCGACGCCGTGCGATCGCGTTACCATGAGCGGTCCCCTGCTGTGCTCCGCCCAAACAAGGCCCGTCCATGGTTCATCCAACCTCCTACGACGTCATCGTGATCGGTGGCGGGCACGCTGGCACCGAGGCCGCGCTGGCCGCTGCGCGCTGCGGCGCACGAACGCTATTGTTGACGCACAACGTGGAAACGGTCGGGCAGATGAGTTGCAATCCGGCCATCGGCGGTATCGGCAAGGGTCATCTGGTCAAGGAGATCGATGCACTGGGCGGTGCGATGGCGCATGCAGCCGACCTGGGTGGTATCCAATGGCGCACGCTGAACCAGTCCAAGGGTCCGGCGGTGCGCGCGACGCGTTGTCAGGCCGACCGCAACCTGTACAAGGCAGCAATCCGCCACGCCGTGGAGACGCAGCCAAACCTGCAACTGTTCCAGCAAGCGGTGGATGACCTGATCATCGAGCGCGGTTGCGTCACTGGCGTGGTGACCCAGATGGGCCTGAGCTTCCACGCCCGCACGGTGGTGCTCACCGTCGGCACGTTCCTCGCCGGCAAGATCCACATTGGCCAGGCGCACTATGCCGGGGGTCGCGCCGGCGATCCGCCCGCCACCGCACTGGCCATCAAACTGCGCGAGTTGCCAATCGCCGCCAACCGTCTGAAGACCGGCACGCCCCCGCGCATCGACCGGCGCAGCATCGACTTCAGCGCTCTGGAAGAACAGCAGGGCGATACGCCAATGCCGGTGTTTTCTTATCTGGGCAGCACCGAGGAACATCCGCAACAAACGAGCTGCTGGATCACGCACACCAACGCGCGCACCCACGATATCATCCGCGGTGGCCTGGATCGTTCGCCGTTGTACACCGGACAGATTGAAGGTATTGGTCCGCGCTACTGCCCTTCCATCGAAGACAAGGTGGTGCGCTTCGCGGAGAAGACCAGCCATCAGGTCTTCATCGAGCCGGAAGGACTCGACACGTTCGAGATCTACCCGAACGGCGTTTCAACCTCACTACCGTTTGACGTGCAGCTTGCGTTGGTGCAATCAATCAAGGGCTTCGAGCATGCGCATATCACGCGGCCGGGCTACGCCATCGAGTACGACTTCTTTGACCCGCGCGGATTGCACCCGTGGTTGGAAACCAAAGCGCTCGGCGGCCTGTATTTCGCCGGCCAGATCAACGGCACCACCGGCTACGAGGAAGCAGCCGCACAAGGTCTGATCGCCGGCTTGAACGCCGCGCGTGCGGTGCTGGGGCAAGCTCCGTGGTACCCACGACGGGACGAAGCATACATTGGTGTGCTGATCGATGACCTCACTACCAACGGCACGCTCGAGCCGTACCGCATGTTCACCTCTCGCGCCGAATACCGCCTGCACTTGCGCGAGGACAACGCCGATCTGCGCTTGAGCGAGACCGGCTTCCAGTTGGGGGTGGTGCCCTCGAAGCGCTACGACGCCATGCGTGCGAAGCGCGATGCCGTCGAGCTTGAGCTGCAGCGCCTGCACGCGTTGTGGGCAACCCCGGCGAACGCGCTGGGCACGTCCGTCGCGCACGACCTCGGGATTGCCGTAGGTCACGAGACGAACGCAACCGAGTTGTTGCGGCGGCCGGAAATCAGTTACGCCGCGCTCACGGCAGTGAGCGGGTTCGGGCCAGCGGTGACGCGCAGTGACGTAGCCGCGCAAGTAGAGGTGCAGATCAAGTACGCCGGCTATCTGCAACGTCAGCGCGACGAAATCGAACGCCGACGGCGCCATGAACACACAGCCATACCAACCAACTTCGACTACGACAATGTGCGTGGGCTGTCGGCTGAGGTCCTGCTTAAACTAAAGCGCACCCTGCCAGCGACGCTGGGGCAGGCCGCCCGCATCAGCGGCGTCACCCCGGCGGCAATCTCCTTGCTGCTGGTGCATCTGCAGCGCCGCGCCGCATAGTCGCACCAAGGCCACCAGCCAGCACCCTTGTTACACGGTCTCCGCGCTCCAGTGCCTGAGTGCGTGGCATCATGGCCCCCAGCGAGTCCACACCCACAATCGAGGGACACACCATGGAAATCTGGATTGGCCGCGACGGGGAGCGCCATGGTCCCTACAAGGAAGCCGACGTCCGCGAGTGGCTGCACAGCGGAAAGATGAGTGGCTCCGATCTGGGTTGGTATGAAGGTCTGGCTGATTGGCAACCGCTGTCCGTGCTGCTTCCCGACGCCGTGGTCAGTGCGTCTGCCGCGACCGGCACGGTCCCGCCTGGCTCCACGCCGCTGCCGCAAACCACCACAGCGGCGCTTGAAGACTACGCCGGCTTCTGGAAGCGCGTCGCTGCCTACGTCATTGACTATATCGTGCTGCTCATTCCCAGCAAGTTGATCGGCTCGATGCTCGGTGCCACTGCCGCGACCGCCGCGATGGAGGAAGCCCAAAAGAATGCCGCCGGTGACCCACAGATGCTCCTCGCCTCGATCGAGGTGTACATGCACAGCATGTGGCCTGCGCTGTTGCTCACCAGCCTCGTGGTCTGGCTGTACTTTGCACTGATGGAAAGCTCCGTCTGGCAAGCCAGCATCGGCAAGCTGGTGCTTGGCATCCGCGTCACCGACCTGCACGGTGATCGCATCAGTCTGCCGCGCGCACTCGGGCGCTACCTCGCCAAGTTTCTCAGCGCAATCATCGTTTGCATCGGCTTTCTGATGGTCGCCTGGACCGAGCGCAAGCAAGGTTTGCACGACATGCTCGCCGGCACGTTGGTACTCAATGGTCGTGCCAGTCAGTTCAACAGCACTCCTGCCGACAAACCCGGTCAGCCAAACAGCGGTTCGTTCAGCGCCTGATCGCCAACATTGAGAGCTGCCGGCACCTGCCGACAGTCCTTGATCGGGCGCCCAGCGGGTTGAAGTCAATGGATGTCGACGAGGGCAACTGCGTTATCAGGGCCGACCCAACGGATCTGTTTCGCCACGCCGGCAGATTCGTCGACAGCCACGGCGGCAATGGTCTGTGGCCCCAGTCCCACGTGACGCCGCTCCTCCCAATTCCCGGCCGCCCGCTGCGCGTTGGCGTATTGGGCGGGCGTGTGGCCGACAAAGACCATCAATCGATAGCCAAAATTCAAGCGCCCGAGCGCCGCGCCAATTGCCCGGCGCGCACACACTGAGTTCGGCTTTGCCAGCTTTGCAGCGCTCTTGAGTGTGGGTCCATCCGGCACTGCGCGCATCGTTCCTGCACTTGTACAGCACGGTCGTCTATCAGCCGCATGCCCCGTGTGTCCAGCGCGAACGCGCGCGCGACGCTGATGGCAGGGTCAGGGTCCACATGGCTGCGCGCAACGAGCTTGCTATCATCAGCGGCCCTCCGCTACGCGACGGCATCAAGGAATCGCCAGTACCCATGCTCAGCATTGAACAACGCATTGCCAACGATATCGCCGCCAGCACGGAACAAGTGCGCGCGGCCGTGGAACTGCTCGATGGTGGCGCGACGGTGCCGTTCATCGCGCGCTATCGCAAGGAAATCACCGGTGCTCTGGACGACACGCAACTGCGCACGCTGGAAGAACGCTTGCACTATCTGCGGGAACTTGAAGAGCGACGCGCAACGATCCTGACCAGCGTTGAGGAGCAAGGCAAGCTGAGCGAAGAGCTGAAAGCCGATCTGCTCTGTGCTGATACCAAGGCACGCCTGGAAGACTTGTATCTGCCCTACAAAGCAAAACGCCGCACCAAGGCGCAGATCGCGCGTGAAGCCGGGCTGGAACCACTGGCGCTCGGCTTGCGGGAGGATCCGGCGCAAACTCCCGAAACAGCCGCGGCGGCATTTGTCGATCCGGACCACGGCGTCGCCGATGTGCGCGCAGCGCTCGACGGCGCACGCGCGATCTTGATGGAAAACATTGCCGAAGACGCCGCCCTCGTCGGCGAACTGCGCGACTGGATGTGGGCCAAGGGCCAGATCCACGCCAAAGTAGTCGCCGGCAAGGAAGCCGCTGGTGCAAAGTTTCGTGATTATTTCGATCACGTCGAACCCATCAGCAAGATTCCCTCACACCGCCTGCTGGCGCTGATGCGCGCGCGCAATGCCGGCGTGCTGGAACTGGAGTTGACGCCCGCCGTCGACGCCGAACAGGGTCATGCCGAAGCCGAAGGCCGCGTGGCCGCTCGCGCCAACATTCACGACCGTGGCCGCGCTGCAGACGCATGGCTGCGCGAAACCGTGCGCATGGCGTGGCGCGTCAAACTGCATCTGCATCTGACGCTGGATTTGTTCGGTCGCGTGCGTGAGCGCGCCGAAGACGAAGCCATTCGTGTGTTTGGCGACAACCTGAAAGATCTGTTGCTGGCAGCCCCGGCCGGGGCGAAGACGGTGATGGGCCTGGACCCGGGAATTCGCACGGGGGTGAAAGTGGCCGTGGTCGATGCCACCGGCAAACTGCTGGCTACGGACGTCATCTATCCGCACGAACCCCGCAAGCAATGGGACGCATCCATCGCCCAACTGGCCAAGCTGAGTCGCCAGCATGGTGTGGACCTGATCGCCATCGGCAACGGTACTGCTTCACGCGAGACCGACAAGCTCGCTGCGGAGCTGATGAAGAAACATGCTGACCTGAAGCTGGGGAAGGTGGTGGTCAGCGAAGCCGGCGCGTCAATCTATTCCGCGTCCGAACTCGCCGCAAAGGAATTTCCGCAACTGGATGTCACCTTGCGTGGGGCGGTATCGATCGCCCGCCGGTTGCAAGACCCGCTGGCGGAGTTGGTGAAGATCGAACCGAAGGCAATTGGCGTGGGCCAATACCAGCACGATGTGAATCAGATCAAACTCGCGCACGCACTGGACGCACGTGTCGAGGATTGCGTCAATGCCGTCGGCGTAGACGTCAACACCGCATCGGCGCCATTGTTGAGCCGCGTCGCGGGACTGAGCGCCAGCGTCGCCGAGAACGTCGTGAAATACCGTGACAGCAACGGGCCGTTTGCCAACCGCAAGGCGTTGCTGAAAGTGCCTCGCCTTGGCGACAAGGCCTTTGAGCAATGCGCAGGTTTCCTGCGCGTTGCCGCGGGCGACAATCCGCTGGACGCCAGCGCGGTGCACCCGGAAGCCTATCCGGTGGTGGAACGCATCATCGCGCAGTGTGGTCGCGAGGTGCGCAGCCTGATCGGCGACACGGCTTTCCTGCGCGGTCTGCAGCCGGAGCAATTCATTGACACGAAGTTTGGCCTGCCCACGGTGCGCGACATCCTGAGAGAGATGGAGAAACCCGGCCGCGATCCGCGCCCGAAGTTTGTCGCCGTCGCGTTCGCCGAAGGCGTCGGCGCCATGAAAGATCTCAAGCCGGGTATGGTGCTGGAAGGCCGCGTCACCAACGTCGCCGCGTTTGGCGCCTTCGTGGATATCGGCGTGCATCAGGATGGGTTGGTACATGTATCGGCGCTGTCGCACACGTTTGTGAAAGACCCGCACGACGCGGTGAAGACCGGCGAGATCGTCAAGGTCAAGGTGCTGGAGGTGGACTTGCCGCGCCAGCGCATCGCCTTGAGCATGCGCCTGGACGATGAGCCCGGCACCGCGCGCCGCAGCCACGTCAGTACCGCCAAACCCGCGGACGCCGCACGACCGACTCGCCACCGCGGACAAGCTGGCGAAAATAAACTCACACCCGCCGCAAAGCCCGCAGCCACGCCGACAAACAGCGTGTTGGCCGATGCCCTGGCACGCGCCAGAAAACCTTGAAGGCGGCTTGTCGATCGACGCTGCATTGCAGCATGCGCTTCCGTATGGAGTGCACTAACGTAACCAACAATTAACAAGGCCCCGAGCGGCCCAGGAGTCCGTCCATGCTTCGCACCCGTCACCTCGTCGGCGCCATCACCGCGGCATTGTTGTATAGCGCCAGTGCTGCCGCAGCCAACTTCTCGCAAGTCATCGTGTTCGGCGACAGCCTCAGTGACGATGGCAACATTTCGCTGGCCACGGCGCCCGCAGTTCAGCCGCCGCTGCGCTTCACGACCAATCCAGGCACCGTCGGGATTGAGAACGTGGCCCATGAGTTTGGCTTTGCGCTGCAGCCTTCGTTGCTCGGTGGAACGGACTTTGCCTGGGGCGGTGCCGGCGTACTCACCAACTCGCCTGGCACACCGGCCGCCGTGCCCACCCTCACCGCTCAAGTTGGTGCCTACCTGGCTGGTGGCACGGTTGACGGCAACGCCCTGTACTCAATCTGGGGCGGCGCAAACGATATCTTCTACGCTGCCACTTCGGCCGGGGCCGCCGCCGTCGCGCAGCAATTGATTGCGCAGAATGTTGCTGCGCAGATTGCGCACCTGCAAGGGCTCGGGCTACCTCAGGCGCAGATCGACGCTCTCGTTCCACAGATCACGCAGGCAGTGACCGCTGCGGTGGTTCAGCAAGTGCAGGCCGGCGCCGGGGTGTCTTCCCTGATGACTGCCGAACAGGCCCAGGCGGCAGTTGGCGCTGCCGCCCAACAAGAAGTGAAGCTGATCGCGCAACTGCAGGCGGCCGGGGTGAAAAATATCCTCGTCTTCAACTTGCCCAACATCGGCACGACTCCTTCCGCCACTGCGCAGGGACCGGCCGGTGCCTCATCGTTGACTGGCCTGAGCCTGATCTTCAACGGTCAGCTCAACGCCGGCCTTGGTCAGATGAAAACCGGCATCATCCCGGTGGATGCCTTCGGGCTGCTCTCCGAGGCGATCGCCAATCCATCCGCCTACGGTTTCACCAACGTGACCAACCCGGCTTGCGGCGCTGGCTCCAGCTCGGTCCAGTGCGGACCGCAGGGTTCGGGGCTGCCGTTCACTTACGCCCCGGGCACGGATCAGACCTACCTGTTTGCCGACGGCGTACACCCGACCACCGCCGCGCACGCCATGCTTGGCGACTACGTGATGTCCATCATCCGTGCACCGGAACATATTTCGCTGCTCGGCGAAGCACCGCTGGCCTCCACCACCGCTCAAGCACGGGCAGTTCGCCGCCAGATGTTGCTTGACAGCAAAGCCGGCGAAACGCGCGCGTTCGTCAATATCGACTATGCGCGCCAGACTTTCGATGGCAGCAGCTCGTCGCCACGCACCGTCAGCGACAATTTCAACTTCACCGTGGGCGCTGACGTGCGCGCTACCGACAGCTTGTCCGTTGGCATGGCGCTCGGTGTCGGTCAGAACACCGCCGATTTTGCCGGCGGTGGTGGCTACAAGATGCAGGACATCAGCGGCCTCGGCTACGTGACCTATCACGTCGGCGGCGGCTACCTCGGCGGCTACGCAAACTTCGGTCAATCCAACTTCAAGGATGTCGAGCGTCGCTTCGCCGTCGGCGCCATGCAGCGCACGGAGAGCGGCAAGACCGATGGCAGCCATCTTGGCGGCGGCGTCACCGGCGGATGGTGGTTTGATTTCAACGAATTGAGTACCGGCCCGTTCGTCACCTTCGCGTGGGATACCGCCAAGGTCGCCGGCTATCACGAGAGCGGCAACGACAGCAGCTCCATGTGGTTCGGGCGCCAGCAGCGGGATGCCCTGGTGAGCACGCTGGGCTGGCGTCTGCAGGGCCATTGGCAAACCGGCAACATGGTGATGTCGCCGTACGCGGAACTGGCGTGGAATCACGACAGCAAGGCGGACGCCCGCGCCGTGAGCGCCGGCCTCAACAGCATGAACGGTACGTTTGCGCTCACCGGCTTCACCCCGGACAGTTCCTGGGGCACCGGCGAGTTGGGCCTCTCGGCGCAGCTGACACCCACGATCAATAGTTGGGTCGGTTACAGCGGACGGTTCGGTGACAACAGTCAGAAGTACCACAGCATCAACATGGGTTTCCGCTTCGTGTTCTGATCCGCAGGGGTAGTTCGGGGCAAAAAAAACCGCCTGCGCAAGCAGGCGGTTTTCGTTTCATCTGGCGCTTGTGCTTATTTGCCCTTGCCATTGGTCGCGAGCGCAAGAACATCTACCGCCTGCTTGCGCAGTTTCGCTGCGGCGTCGGCATCAAGTTCCTGTGTGCTTCCGCCCACTTGATGCTGCTTGAGCACCAACTCACCAGTCTCATCCCAACCAGCACGATCGACAACGCTCGCCTTGGCACCGCTGTTGGCCTTGGTCTCCTGCACCACGACCCACGGCTTGCCATCCTTGTACGCGTAGTCGGTGCTGGTGAAATCCTTGCCGGTGTAATCCACCAGTTCGCGGATGAACTTGACCTCACCGGCCTGGCGAAAGAGCTGCCAACCGCGTGAGCTGTCCTTCTCCAGCTTGGTACCGCGGGTGATCTTCATCCCGCCAATCTGTTTCTGCACGTCGTGGAACGCCGCGAGCACCTTCTCGCCCTTGGTCTGCTGTGCAACCAAATCGATGGCTGCCGTGTTCGGGTGACCCTTGGTCAACACCGGAGCCTGGATCGGCATCGTGTAGCGCCGGTCGCCATCGGTCAGCGTGGCCTGGACAATGTACATGTCGTCCTGCTTCACCTGCGCCGGGTCAAACGTCAATTGGAAACTTTGCGGAAACTCATTCGCCGGCATGACGGTCTTGCTCGCCAGCGCCGGACCGCTGGCCGAGGCATCGGCCGTGACGTCGACCAGACGAATATCCAGCCGCGCGTTGCCGGACAATTGCGCCGGTTCGCGCAAGGCAACCGTGCCGGTGACTTCGCTTGGCATCGGGGCGCGGTTACCTGCCTGGTTTCCGGCGGCGGCAGTCTTGGCGGCCGCTGGCGAATTGGCGTCAGTCGTCGCCGTCGAGGAAGGAGCATTGCAGCCCGCCAGTGTCAGCGCTGCGGCCGACATCAGCGACAAAACCATCCTGCGCATAGGAAAACCTCATCAAACGATGGAAACAAGCTCGAGAACCGGCCGACGCGCGTGCGCCGCCTGTCTTCCGCAGACGAAAACGCGAAGCATAGCGGAAAAGCGCACCTCACGAAAAGCTGGCTGCAACCTTCAGCCCACTCCACGCAGCGTGGAACCAATGCAACGTGCTTCAGCGACGCAACGCACGATGAGCAATGTCTCGGCGATAGGTCTTGCCCGAAAACGTGATCGCGTCGACACCCTGATACGCCCGCTTCCGCGCAGCGGCGATATCCGTTCCGAGCGCACAGACCGTCAGCACGCGCCCGCCGGCAGTCACGACCCGTGCCTTGTCGTCGAGTTGCGTCCCCCCATGAAATACTTGCATGTCCGCACCCACCGCGGCCTCCAGGCCGCTCACGGGATCGCCCACGCGCACCCGCCCCGGATATCCCGCAGCGGTCAGCACCACGCCAATTGCCGGGCGCGCATCCCAATGCGCTCGAACCTTATCCAGCCGACCATCGAGCGCGGCATCGATCAACTCCACCAGGTCGGATTTGAGACGCAACAGGATCGGCTGCGCCTCCGGGTCGCCAAGGCGCACGTTGAACTCGATCACCTTCGGCGCGCCGGCGGCATCGATCATCAATCCCGCATACAAAAACCCGATGAACGGCGCGCCCTCAGCGGCCATGGCATGCACGGTCGGCTCGATGATCTCGCGCAGGATGCGCTGTTCCACCTGCGCACTGACCACCGGCGCCGGCGAGTACGCACCCATCCCACCGGTGTTCGGTCCCAAGTCGCCTTCGTCGCGACGCTTGTGGTCCTGGCTGCTGGCAAGTGGCAGCACGTGGCTGCCATCGCACATGACGATGTAGCTGGCCTCTTCACCGTCCAGGAATTCCTCGATCACCACGCGTGACGATGCCGCGCCATAACGATGCGCACCGAGCATGTCGTGCAGCGCCAACTCGGCATCCGCCAGCGTCAGTGCAACCACGACGCCCTTGCCTGCAGCCAGGCCGTCGGCCTTGATGACGATCGGTGCGTGACTGCGATGTGCCTGCTCGCGAACATAAGCCAGCGCCGGCGCCAGTTCGGTGAATACCGCATAGCCGGCAGTCGGAATTCCGTTACGCGACAGGAAGTTCTTGGCAAACGCCTTGGACCCTTCCAGTTGCGCAGAAATTGCACGCGGGCCGAAGATGCGCAGCCCCGCCGCACGGAAGCGATCAGCGATGCCGGCCACCAGCGGGACCTCGGGGCCGACTACCGCAAGGTCGACTCGCTCGCTGCGCGCCAGCGCCAGCAGTCCATCGATATCATCCATCGCCACGGCCACGTTGCGCACGTGCGGCTCGCGCGCAGTGCCGGCATTGCCGGGCGCCACCAGCACCGCATCGACTCGTGGAGACCGTCGCAACTTCCACGCCAGCGCATGTTCGCGTGCGCCACTGCCGATGACCAGAACCTTCATTGCCGCACTCCAACGTCGCGCCGCGCATGGCGTGGACGTGCATTGTAGCGGCAGGCACGACGGCGCCGTGCTGCGCAGTGCGCGAGGCACCGCGCCGCAGTACGTAGTTGCAAACTGACCATGATCAGCGCAATGCGCACAGCTGCCAGCGGGCAGCACAGGCCTCAAACCGCCGGCTCCCCCAGCAGCGCGAGCAGGGCACTGCGCGGCAGCTTGCCGGTCTCGTTGCGCGGCAGCGCGCTGACCAGACGTAGTGGACGCGGGAGAAAGACCGGATCGATCGAGCGGCGCAAGGCGTCGGTAATCGTCGTTGCATCCAATTGCGGCGCCACCACCAGAGCGGCTATGCGCTGCACCCCCAGCGCATCACAACCGTCAAGCTGCAACACCACACCATCGCGCACTCCGGGAATCGCCATCAGTCGTCGGGTGAGGTCGCCCAGTGACGCACGCTTGCCGGCAATCTCCAGCAGATCAGCGCGCCGACCACACAGGTGGAAAGACCGACCGTCCGCAGCAAGCGTGACGATGTCAGCCAGCGCCACGGTGCCGTTCAACTGCGGCGCGGTTACGGCGGTACCATCGGGTTGCGGGTGCAATATCACGTCGGCATACAACTGCCACTCCACACTGACGGTCGGCCGCCGACTGGCAAACACGCATGTCTCGGTCGAACCAAACACTTCACGCAAAGGTGCACCAAAACTGTCTTCCACCGCCCGCGCCAATGACGGCGGCAGCGGCGCGGTGGCCGAAACAATCAACGCCATCGACGGCAGACTGATACCCGACGCAACCAACGCACGCAGATGTACTGGCGTGCTCACCAGCACGCGCGGGGCGGGTATTTCGGCCAGCGCCGCAGCCACATCGGCTGGAAAAAACGGCCGCCCGGTATTCACCGCGTATCCGCCCAGCAGCGGCAGCAACACCGACATCTCGATGCCATACATGTGTTGCGCGGGCACCGTCGCGACAATGCCGAACGGGCCACCAACAGCCGAGCGCAACATGTCCAAATTACCCGCGTTGCTGGCGTGGAAACTCCCCCAGGTTTTCGCACTGGGGTGCGGCAGACCAGTCGAGCCAGAGGTGTAACCGATGGCAACGACCTGGCCAGCGGGTATCTGCGGCCAGTCCAATTGCGTGGCCGCTGCAGGCGCATCATCCAGCGTCGGCAATCGGCAATAGCCATGCGGGGCGGGATCCAATGCCGGCTCGCCAAGCGCGTAGCATCCCGGATGCGCCGCCATGACTTCATCTATGGCCTGCGGTGCACGTGACGAAGGCAGCAGGGTGATTTGCCCGCGCACCATGGCTGCACAAAACGCGACCATGAACGCATAGCGGTCGGCACACAGATTGACCACCGCATCAGCGGCGGGAAGCGTCGCCGCGACAGCTCGTACGTGGCCGAGAAACTGCGCCGCGCTGATGGCACACCCACCACGCCACGCCAGCACACGTTGCGAATCGCTCGCCACCAGCAGCGGCAATCGCCGTGACGGATTGTGCGCGAAAGCGTCAGGAACGTAGCTCAAGGTGCAATCTCTCCGGCAGGCAAATCGTCACCGATGGGCGCACAGCCCGATCGGCGCACAGCAATGCACAACCGCCGTGCAGCCGGCGTGCAGCCAGGATGTCTTCACGCGCAGGTGCGCTTGTCACGACGGATGGCGCATGCCGCTGTGCAGGCACAGCAAGGAGCAGCATCGGCGCTTTCATCAGGCGCGGATGATAGCGCCTGAGAGCGCATCACGAATCGTCGTGGGGCTGGTCTGTCCGCCCAGCGGCGCGTCAAGCAACCCATCCAGCCTGTCACCGAAATAGCCGGCCACCGTGCTCGCGGCGCGTGCCGGCGGTTGTCCATGCGGATTGGCGCTGGTGGACACGAGTGCGGCACCAAACGCGCGACACAGCGCCGCCGCAGGTGCATGCGCCGTCACCCGCAACGCAATCCCGGCATGGTTGCCGCAGATCCATGGCGGCACCGCGCCGGTCCGGGGAAACACCCAGGTGTTGGCCCCTGGCCAGCTTTGCCGCACCTGCTGCATCACCGCAGCGGGAACGGCGGACATGTCGATGTACGCCTCTACCTGCGCAAAATCGGCCGCGATCAACAACACGCCTTGCGTCGATGGCCGTTGCTTGAGGGCAAACAAGCGCTCGAACGCGTGTTGATCCTGCGGGTCACAGCCCAGACCGAACACGCCCTCCGTGGGATACGCCAATACCCCGCCGGCGCGCAACAGCGTAGCGGCGGCATCCAGATCAGCCAACGTGAAATGTTGCAACACTCATGCGTCCTGTTTGTTCGCCGGCGTGAGCGGCACGGGCTTCCTGGCGGCAGGCTTCTTTGTGGCTTTGCCTGCCGCCTTGCGCGCCGTTGTCTTTTTGGTAGCACTTTTTTTTGTTGCAGCTTTCTTGACTGCGGTCTTCTTGACTGCGGGTGCGGTCTTCTTGACCGCCGTCTTCTTTGCCGCCACCTTGCCCGCGGGCTTCTTGCCAAAGCGCCCCTTGCGCACCGGTGCCGCCGCCAACAGTTCCAGGCATTGCGCCTGCGTGAGCAGCTTCGGTTCCTGCTCCTTGGGAATACGCGCGTTTTTCTCGCCATTGGTGATGTATGCACCGTAACGACCGTTCAATACTTGCACGCCATCACCGAAATCCTGGATCAGGCGGTTCGCCAGCATCTCCAATTTCTCGGCCACGATTTGTAACGCGCGCGGCAGCTCAATCGTGTACGGATCATCTTCGGGCTTGAGCGAGGCATAGGTGCTGCCTTGCTTCACGAACGGCCCAAAGCGGCCAACGCCAACGCTCACCGCATCCCCGTTCTCCGCCTGCCCCAACTGGCGCGGCAGTTTGAACAGCTCCAGCGCATCAGCCAAGGTGATGGAGTGCATGCTTTGCCCGGTGCGCAGGCTGGCAAACGTGGGCTTCTCCTCGTCTTCCTTGGTACCGATCGCAACGTAGGGTCCATAGCGGCCAAGACGCACGGACACCGGTTTTCCCGTCTTCGGATCAACGCCCAGTTGTCGCGCACCGGTCGCCTCGTTGCGATCGACGGATTCGGTTTTTTCATCCACCAAGCGTTTGAACGGCACCCAGAAACGCTCGAGCAACGGTCGCCAGGCGGTCTCGCCACGACTGACCGCGTCGAGCTCGTCCTCAAGCTTCGCGGTGAAGTCGTAATCGACGTACTGGGTGAAATGCTGGGTCAGAAACCGGCTGACCGCGCGGCCGACATCGCTGGGCTTGAAGCGCCGGCTGTCGAGAAACACGTACTCCCGATGCAGCAACACCTGGATGATGCTGGCATACGTCGACGGTCGCCCAATGCCTCGTTCCTCCAGTGCCTTGACCAGGCTGGCTTCGGAAAAACGCGGCGGCGGTTCGGTGAAATGCTGGTCGGCAACGATGTCATGCAGCGCAATCTGCTCGCCCACGGTCAGGCGTGGCAGGCGCCGACCTTCGTCCTCGTCATCCGGAGTCTTCTGATCGCGACCTTCCTCGTACACCGCCAGGAAGCCCGGATCGATCACCGTGGTACCGGTGGAGCGGAACGAAGCATCGCCACCGGTTGCGGCTGCGGCGTCGGGGACCGGATAGCCCTCCACATCGCGCACCGCAAATTCCACGGACACGGTGTTCAACGTGGCATGGATCATCTGGCAGGCCACCGCACGCTTCCAGATCAGCTCATACAATCGACGTTGATCGTCGTTGAGCACCGCTGCAAGCGCACGCGGCGTGCGCATGGCTGAAGTCGGACGGATCGCCTCATGCGCCTCTTGCGCATTCTTGGATTTGGTCTTGTACACCTGGGGCGCATCGGGCAACGCCTTGGCGCCGAATTCCTGGACGATCGCTTCGCGGATCTCAGTCACCGCATCGACCCCGAGCATGGTTGAGTCGGTACGCATGTAGGTGATCAAGCCAACGTTGCCCTCGGCCCCGAGCGCCACGCCTTCGTACAAACCCTGCGCCACTTTCATCGTGCGACTGGTGGTGAAGCCGAGTTTGCGTGCCGCTTCCTGCTGCAGGGTTGACGTTGTGAACGGTGCGGCGGGTCGGCGCTTGCGCTCCTTGGACGACACGTCACTGACGATGAGGCGACCGTGCGCAGCCTGCTTCAAGGCTGCCCGCGCAGCCAGCGCAGCGGCTTCGCCGGTAAGGTCAAACTGCTCGAATTTCTTGCCATTGAGCTTGCTCAACCGCGCACTGAAAGTGCCGTCGGCATGGTTCAACTGCGCTTCGATGGTCCAGTACTCGCGTGCGTTGAAGGCCTCGATCTCCTCCTCACGCTCGACGATCATGCGCAACGCCGGCGACTGCACGCGCCCGGCAGACAGCCCACGCTGCACCTTGCGCCACAGTACTGGCGACAGGTTGAAGCCCACCAGGTAATCCAGCGCGCGCCGCGCCTGCTGCGCGTCCACCAGGTCGTAGGACAACGTGCGCGGGTTGGCCACGGCAGCCTTGATCGCCTTTGGCGTGATCTCGGAGAACACCACGCGGTAAACCTGCTTGCCTTCAAGCAGGCCACGTTCCTGCAGGATTTCCCTGACGTGCCAACTGATCGCCTCGCCTTCGCGATCCAGGTCGGTTGCCAGATAAATGTTCTGGGCCGCCTTGGCCGCCTTGGCGATCGCGTCGACGTGCTTTTCGTTGCGCTCGATAATCTGGTAGGCCATGGCGAAGTCGTGCTCGGTGTCGACCGCTCCCTCCTTCGGCTTCAGGTCCCGCACATGACCATACGAAGCAAGCACGTAAAAATCCGTGCCCAGATATTTATTGATCGTCTTCGCCTTGGCGGGCGATTCGACGATTAGCAGGTTTTTTGCCATGAAGCTGGATTTCCACAAAACGAACTTGACGGCACATCACTAGCGCCGGACATATATATAGTTGAAACCATGCGCCACCCATGCTGTCAAGCACAATCGACGCAGCGAGCCTCTGTCGCGGACTCGCGGACGCGTTCTCAGTCGACTCCTGAAGCAGGCAGACGCTGGTAGCGATTGCCGGGCAGACTCTCGACCTTGGCCTCCAGTTCAAGCATCAACAATTGCGACCCCAGCGCCGCCGGTGGCAAGCCCGTGCGTGCAGCAAGTTCGTCCAACGTCACCGGTTCATACCCAAGTTCGCGCAAAAGTCGCTGCAAAGCCGGGTCCGGAAGATGCTCCGCGGGAGGTGCAACGACGGCCCCGACGCCCGCCGCAGACGATCGCGCACCCGGCTCGTCACTCACAGGTATGGCCAGCCGCGCCGCCAGTTCGCCGCCAAGCATGCGCGCAGCCGGCGACAAAGTCTCCACAATTTCCGCCGCTACCTCCACCAGACGGGCGCCATCGCGGATCAGGCGATGGCATCCGCGTGCCAGCGGATTGCCAATTGAACCAGGCAGCGCAAACACTTCGCGCCCCTGTTCACCAGCCAGACGCGCGGTGATCAGCGAGCCGGAACGCAAACCCGCTTCGACCACCAGCGTGCCCAGCGACAAGCCGGCAATCAGACGATTGCGTCGCGGGAAATGATCCGCACGTGCAGCGGTCCCCGGGGGAAACTCACTGACCAGCGCGCCGTGCGCAGCGATGCGCTGCGCCAGCGCCGCATGCTTGCGTGGATAGACCAGGTCGGGTCCCGTCCCCATCACCGCCACCGTCAATCCGCCCACCTCCAGGGTGCCGGCATGGGCTGCTGCGTCGATGCCGTCGGCGAGGCCACTGGTGATGGCAAACCCGGCCTGCGCCAAGGCGCGCGCAAAAACCCGCGCATGCGCCAGACCACTGGCGCTGGCTGCCCGTGCACCGACGATTGCCACTTGCGGATGCAGCAGCGCGCTGATGTTACCCACCACAAACAGAGCTGCTGGCGGTTGCGGGATGTGCTCCAGTTGTGGCGGAAAGTCAGCGTCAGTGCAGCGCAACAATCGATGCCCGGGGGCCGCCAGCCACGCCAGATCCGCCGCCAGGAGCGCTTCGTCCGGTTGCCGCAACCACGCCGCCGCCCCATGCGCCAACGCCGCGCGAGGGCGTCGCAACTGCACGAGCACGGCGTGGATATCGTTGTCGGCCTGGTAAAGCTGTTCGCGCAAGGCCCCGGGCCCCACTCCCGGCGTGCGCAACGCCGTCAACCACGCTCTCAGGTCGTCGATTTCGTCCATGGGCAAAGTGTAGGGGCCAGCCACCAACAGGAACGGCGCGGTGAAAGCCGCGCCGTGCTGTAGGGATGCAACGATCCGGCAGGTCGACCTACTCTGGCACGCGCAACCTGGCGTTGATATGCACCGGGCGCAAGCCGTCCATCACCAAGCCATAGCTGACCCGATCAAATGTGCGGAACACCATCACGTGACCGACAAACTCATCGGGCAACGTCACCTTCTCGCCAACCCCACGGCGCCAGCTATTGCTCGCCACGTCGTCGTTGATAGTCTGGCCCGGCTCGTACACCGCGAAGGTCTGGCCGTTGTCCACACCATCGCGGGCGCCGACCGAAAGCATCACCACCTGACGTGATCCAACCGCATCCAGCGCATCGGCAAACCCGATCACGCGGGCTGAAGCGGGCACATTCGTGGGTGCGTGTGGGTAGTAATACGGATCATACGGCGTGTCATCCACGGGCATGACGCGGTCGCCACTGCGGATTTCCATGGTCGAGTTGAGCAGCAACAAGGTGGACGGATCACCCATGCGCAAGGTTTCCGCCGTGCCGATCACGCTGACCTCCACCCCCAGGTCCTCACCGCGACCCCAATGACCGTCGTTGCGCTTGTTCTCACGCCACGGCGCATTGACCATGGCGGCATTGCTGTCAAGAGTGTGGCTGACGATGCCGTGCTCGGCGTCACCCGGATCATCCTGCTCGAAGCCGCGAAACACATGGGTCGGCCGTACGATGGCCCAACGCTGACCCGCTTCACCCTGCAGCCCACGCACATACAGATTCTGGCCAACCGCACCACGCAAACGGGCTTCTTCCAGCCCGACCACATAGGGCGCCGCACTCACAGCGTTGGAATCCATCACCCGCATGTCCTTGAGGAACATGCGCAGATCGGCGAGCGGGATGGCCGCCACCGCATCACCCTCGCGATGCACCCTGGGTTGCAAGGACAGGCGCGGACCATTGATGAACGACAGATTGAGCACGTCGCCGGGATAGATCAGATGCGGGTTGCGCACCTGGGGATTGGCCTGCCAGATCTCCGGCCACAGCCACGGCTTGGCCAGAAACTTCGCGGAGATATCCCACAGCGTGTCACCACGAACCACGGTATAGGTGTCCGGATGGCCGTTGCGCAGCGGGGCACTCGCGGCGTACACCGCCACCGTGACCAGCATACCGGCGAGCAACACGAGAATTTTTTTGATCATTGGTGGGAATCCCCCTCCCCAGATGCTCGGGCGAGTGTAACCGAACCGTTAAGGTGCGCAACAGAGGTGGTGTTGGGCAAACTGCTGCCCGACGCACCGTGAACACGTACAATATGACGGATTGTAAGGTGCCATCGGGCGTTGTTTTCGCCGATTTGCCCGCAGTTTCGGCACCTGAGGTAACCCATGAGCAGACTTTCCATCCTTGAATTCCCCGACCCGCGGCTGCGCCTGCACGCTGCGGTCGTAACCGTATTTGACGCGCGGCTGAAACAATTGGGCGCCGACTTGCTGGAAACGATGTATGCCGCCAAGGGCGTGGGGCTGGCCGCCATCCAGGTCAACGTGCAGCAACGCGTACTGGTTGCCGACATGAGTGACGACCGTACCCAGCCGCTGATCCTGGTCAACGCCCGGGTCGTGGAAAAGTCCGGATCGCAGGTTTACCAGGAAGGCTGCCTGTCATTTCCCGGGATGTTTGCCGACGTCACACGCGCGCTCAGCATCAAGGTCGCCGCGCAGGACACTCACGGCAAAGACATCACCCTCGAAGTCGAAGGTCCGCTGGCGGTGTGCATCCAGCACGAGATTGACCATCTTGACGGCAAGATGTTTGTCGATTATCTGTCTTCGCTGAAGCGCTCGTTGCTGCTCAAACGCCTGGACAAGCAACGGCGGCAGGCCGCGAGTGCTTGAATGATCCGTACACTGAGACGCGCCCCCTGCGGCTGATCTTCGCAGGCACGCCGGAGTTCGCCGTGCCATGTCTGGCGGCCTGTCAGAGTCCAGGGTTCGAAGTGGTTGCGGTGTACACGCAGCCGGACCGCCCTGCAGGTCGCGGCCGCAAGCTCACACCGAGCCCGGTCAAGCACGCAGCATTGGCCGCCGGCCTCTGCGTGGAGCAGCCCGAGTCGCTGAAGCCCGCCGTGGCGCAACAAACGCTGGCGGCCTATCGACCGGATCTGCTGGTAGTCGTGGCCTACGGACTGATTCTGCCACGCGCGGTGCTGGCTGTCCCGACCCACGGCTGCTGGAATGTGCATGCCAGTCTGTTGCCACGCTGGCGCGGTGCGGCGCCGATCCAACGCGCCATCCTGGCCGGTGACGGCGAAACCGGAGTGGCGCTCATGCAGATGGAAGCAGGTCTGGATACCGGTCCGGTCATGCTGGAACGGCGCACACCAATCAGCCCGCGCGACACTGGCGGCAGCCTGCATGACCGCTTGTCACTGCTGGCCGCGCAAGTGCTGGCCGATGGCCTGGCGCAATTGCGTACCGGCCATGCTCCGCCCGCCCGTGCACAAGCTGATGACGGCGTTACTTACGCGCACAAACTGGACAAGATCCAGGCGCGCCTCGCGTTCCAGCGCACGGCGCCGGAGCTGGAGCGCCAGGTGCGTGCATTCGACCCCTGGCCCATCGCCACAGCAGAAATTGCCGGCGAAACTCTGCGCATCTGGGCCGCGCAGGCATTGGCACTCGATCACGATGCGCCGCCCGGCAGCGTGCTGGCTGCCAACCGTACCGGCATCGATGTAGCGTGCGCCGATGGTGCACTGCGCATCACCGCCGTGCAACGTGCCGGCGGCAAACGTATCACCGCGAGTGACTACGTAAATGCGCGCCCAGAATTGCGCCAGCCGCAATGAAAGTGGACACGCGTGCGGTCGCCGCCAGGGGCTTGGTCGACGTTGCCATGCGCGGCGTCTCCCTGCGCGAGGTCATGCAACGTCAGGCGCCCCGGCTACCTGACCCGCGCGACCGTGCGTTGTTGATGGCCCTGCTGAGCGATGGCGCACGCTGGTGGTTGCGCTTTGACGCGGCCATTGACGACCTGCTGGAAAAGCCGCTGCGGCACAAGGACCCGGCTATCCACGCCTTGCTTGTGCTCGGTCTGGTGCAACTGGAGGTCCTGCAGATGCGTGACTACGCTGCCGTCGCTGCCACGGTGGAAGCCACGCGCACATTGAAACGACCGCAACTGGCCGGACTGGTCAACGCGGTGCTGCGCCGCTGGCAACGAGAACGTGACGCACGCAACGCGCAACTGGACGCCCGCCCGGAAACGCGCCACGCGCATCCCCCGTGGCTGGCCGCGGCGCTGGCGCAAGACTGGCCTGAGCAGGCTGAGTCGATCATGGCGGCAAACAACGCCGAGCCGCCGCTGATGCTCCGCGTCAATCGCCGGCACGGCTCGCGCGAGGCACTACTCAGCGAACTGCAAACCGCCGGACATGCAGCCAGCGCCCATGCCTGGCTGCGGGACGCGCTTATCCTTCCCCACAGTGCGGACGTCACGCGCCTGCCCGGTTTCGCCGACGGGGCATTCGCGGTGCAGGATGGTGCCGCACAAGTCGCCGCGGACCTTGCGCAAGTGAGCGACGGACTGCGCGTGCTGGATGCGTGCGCCGCGCCTGGCGGGAAGGCTTGCCATTTGCTGGAGCGTGCACGCGTCGAGCTGACCGCGCTGGAGTTTGATCGGCAACGCGGCGAACGCATTCGCGAAAACCTTATGCGGCTGCGGCTGGACGCACGCATCGTGATTGGCGACGCCGGCACGCCTCAGGCCTGGTGGGATGGCAGGCCCTACGATCGCATCCTGGTCGACGCGCCGTGTTCGGCGACCGGAGTGCTGCGTCGGCGCCCGGATGTGCGCTTGCACCGGCGCGCGAGCGATCTTTCCGCGATGTGCGCACAACAGCGGCGCATCGTGGCTGGGTTATGGCCATTGCTGGCACCAGGTGGACGGCTGGTATACATCACTTGCTCACTGCTGCGCGCAGAAAACGAGGCGGTGATCCGCGAGTTGCTGGCGACACAAGCCGATGCCCAAGCTGTGGATTTCACGCTGCCTGTCGGTCAGAGCGCCGCATTCGGCTGGCAGATCCTGCCTGGCGACGGCGACCTTGACGGCATGTACTACGCAGTCGTGCACAAGCTTCCGGCATGATCTCTGCCGCCCGCTGAACCGACGCGACGAAAGTTCGTCCGCGCGTCCGGCAACGCACCGCGGATGTCCGCGGACGGTCGCTCCACGCGCGCTGTCGGCGCGCACGCCGCATCACATCGCCATTTCCTCACCATTGCCAGTGCTGGCACAACGCTTGCACTCCCTTGCGTTGCGGGCTACCCCGCAACCACGAGGAGACAGCCATGAAATTGGAAGCCATCGTTCTCGGCAGCCTGTGTGTCGTCGGCATGCTCGTCTGCACATTGGTGCTCGGCGCCATGTTGACCGCTACCCCAATGTCACCAGGCGACAAAACCGCAGCCACTGCGACGCCAGCTACCGTTGCCGCGTGTCCACAGGTGGCCATTGCCGCCGTCTCCCCACCTGCGCACGATTGAGCAGGCGGCACAGGTAGCCGGGTAGACGCCATAATGGCGTCATGCTGCACGTCATCCTGTTTCATCCCGAGATTCCGCCGAACACCGGCAACGTGATTCGCCTGTGTGCGAACACTGGCGCGAGCTTGCATTTGATCCGCCCGCTCGGCTTCACCATGGACGACGCCCACCTGCGCCGCGCCGGGCTGGACTATCACGAATACGCCCGCGTCGTCGTGCACGACGATCTGGCGCACTGCCTGGCGGACATCGGCGCGCCGCGCGTGTTCGCGTTCAGCACGCGTAGCCGGGTCCGTTATACCGATGCGCGCTTCAGCGACGGTGATGCCTTGTTGTTTGGTTGCGAAACCGCCGGTCTGCCGCAAGATGTGTTCGACGGCATTCCGGCCGGGCAACGGTTGCGCTTGCCCATGCGTCCGCACAACCGCAGCCTGAACCTGTCCAACAGCGTCGCCATCGCCTTGTACGAAGCGTGGCGTCAGCTCGATTTCGACGGCGCAGTTACAATTCCCGCATGACCACCACGCCAAATTCCTGGTTGCCACAACCGCTGCGCAAGTTGGGCGGACGCGCGCTGCAAGCCGCGTTCAATCATGCGCTGGCGCTGGACCCGGACACTCAGCAGCAACTGCCGGCACTGAACGGACGGAGTGTGCAATTGCATCTGCACGGTCCGGAAATCGCCTTCGGCATAACGGTCACCGATGGCAAACTGCAAGTGGGTCCTGCGCAGGACGACGCAAGCCTGCGCGTCGCCGCCACGCCGGGCAGCTTGCTGGGCATGCTGCTCAA
>CAJDVT010000061.1_pt1 | contig 26085 bp, 27 predicted proteins | sample 7391411 | NCBI WGS metagenome assembly CAJDVT01 (sample SAMEA7055698, study PRJEB34461) | soil metagenome | biome: terrestrial ecosystem; feature: Peninsula; material: soil | place: Antarctica | collected 2016 | reverse complement strand
CGCACCTGCAGGATCTGCCCCGGATGCATGCTGAATTCGTGCAGGCCGAGCGCGAGCAACAGCGCGGTGAACGCGGTGTCACCGGCAATTTCCCCACACAGGCTCACTGGCTTTCGCGCGCGCCGGCCAGAGCCGATGACATAAGACAGCAAGCGCAACAGCGCGGGTTGCAGCGGCGTGTAGATGTTTTCCAATGCGTCGTTGGCGCGGTCAGCGGCAAGAACATATTGCGCCAGATCGTTCGTGCCGATGGCGAGGAAGTCACAGTGTTCCAGCAGCGCCCGCACGTTGATCGCCGCAGCAGGTACTTCGATCATCGCTCCGAGCGGGAGTCGCTCGGGCAAATCGACGTTTTCCCGTTTCAGTTCCTGGCGCGCCAGGTTGAACAGCGTACGCACGGCGATGAGCTCGTCCGGCTGCGTCACCATCGGCACCAGTACCCGTACCGGGCCATAGCACGCCGCGCGCAGGATCGCGCGGATCTGCGTCGAGAACACCGCCGGGTAGTGCAGAGACAGACGCACACCGCGCACGCCCAGCGCCGGGTTGTCTTCACCGCGCATGGCCAGGCCAGCGGCGTCAGCCTTGTCCGCACCCAGGTCCAGCGTACGGATCGTCACCGGCGCACCGCCCATGCCCAGTACCAGGTCGCGATAGGCGTTGAACTGTTCTTCTTCCGAGGGCGGGCGCTTGTGCTTCAGGAACAGGAATTCGGTGCGATGCAGACCGATGCCGTCCGCGCCGCGCGCTCGCGCCAGCGCCACATCGGCAGGGGATTCGGCGTTGGCAAACAAGCGGATGGTCACGCCGTCGCGGGTAAGTGTCGGCACGTTGGCAAGCTTGGCCAGACGCCGACCTTCAATCGCCGCCTCGCGTTGCCACGCGCGGTAATGCGCGAGATCCTGCGCATTCGGGTGCACCACCGCTTCGCCGCGCTCGGCGTCAAGCAGGAGCAGATCGTCGTCGTGGATGTTGGACAGGGCATCGCGCGCACCCACCAGCATCGGCAGGCCCAGGCTGCGCGCCAGGATCGCACTGTGCGAGTACGCGCTGCCGGAGCTGGCGACCACGCCGAGCAGGCCGTTGCCGACAAGTTGCGCCATGTCGGCCGGAGCGATGGAATCGGCGACCAGGATTTCCCCGACGCGCGCGGCAAGTTTGCGTTCCTCCGGGCTGGTCTGGCGTTGCAGCGCGGAGATCACGCGGTTGATGACTTGCTCGACATCTTCCTTGCGGCTGCGCAAGTAGGGATCGTCCATGGCGTCGAACACGGCCGACAGCCGGTCACGTTGCTTCTTCAGCGCAGCGCCGGGGCGGTAACGGCCGATGCGCACCATGTCTTCGAGGCCGCGCAGCAGTTCCGCGTCGTCCAGCAGCAGACTGTGTGCGTCGATGAACTCGTTGACCTCGCGCGCCAGCGCACCATGCAGTTTTTCGCGAAGCTCGCGCAACTCCTGACGCGCGGTTTCCAATGCACGCTCGAGCAGCACCAGCTCGTCAGCAATCTCACTCTCGGCCAGCGGACGCGTGTCAACCGCGTAGCGGCTGGGCTGCACCAACCGTGCACGGCCCAGAGCCATGCCGTGTGCGGCGACGGTGCCGGACAGCAGATGCCTCACCGCGCGCTCCGGGTACACGCTCGGAGCGCGCAGCGGGCAACCGGCCATTCGGTGCAGAAGGCCCTCTGTATGGCGCGCGGGTACCCCTTCCGTAGAGGCTCGACACGACAGATGGTCGCGGGTGACGGAAGGTAACTGTGCAGGGAGTGCATACCCGTGGATGATGCACAGTGCTGCTGAACCTGCGCCGATGGTGCCCCGCGGGAACGGCGCAACAGGTGTCCGCGCGCTGGCGCGCGCACGTGCCCTGCAGCCCGCGTCGGTCCGTGGCCGTGCTTGTCATTTGCGTTGGACCTGATGATCACGCGCCCTCGTCAAACTTGCGGGCAAACAAAGCGACAACGGCCTGCAGTGCCTCGGCTTCGTCCGGCCCTTCGGCACGCACGGTCAGCGGCGTACCGGGCCCGGCAGCCAGCATCATCACGCCCATGATGCTTTGAGCGTTGATTTCCCGAGCATTGCTGATCAACCATACCGTGGATTTGAAGCCATGCACCAGTTGCACCAGTTTGGCGGAAGCGCGCGCGTGCAGTCCAAGCCGGTTGCTGACGACGATGTTTTGTTCAAGCATGATCGATGAAGATTCCTCCGCGGCCACCACTGGCCGCGATTTGTACCAGTTCGTCCAGCGGTTGCTCCGGGTAATTGAGGACGCGCAGCAGCATCGGCAGGTTGAGCCCGGACACGCAGCGCAGATGTACGCCCAGATCTGCCAGTGACAGACCGATATTGCACGGCGTGGCGCCATACAGGTCGGCCAGCACCAGCACACCGTCACCCTGGTCGAGTTCGCGGGCGTGGTGGGCGGTCAGTGTGCGCATCAGGTCCGGGTCCGATTCAGGCGGAATCTCCACGGCGGTCACGCGCATTGGCAACTTCGGCATGACGTGGCGCGCGGCGCTGATCAACGCCCCGCCAACTGCTTCGTGGGTCATCAACAGCACGCCGACCGTCACGGTGATTGCTCAGGGTCGGATGGGAACAGACGCATATTGATCACTCCAGCTCGCGGTGGAAGGTAAGCACGCCTTCGCGCTTGTGGCGATAGTAGGCGGCAAGTTTCTCCACCAGGTAGACCGAGCGGTGCCGGCCGCCAGTGCAGCCGACCGAAATTGTCAGGTAGCTGCGGTCGTCCGCCTCGAAACGCGGCAGCCAGGTGTCCAGCCACCCCGCAGTGTCGGTGAAAAATTCGCCGACCAGTGGCTGGGCATCGAGAAACTCGCGGACCGGCTCATCCTTGCCGGACAGCGGACGCAGGTGTGGATGCCAATGCGGGTTGGGCAGGCAGCGTGCGTCAAACACGAAGTCGGCGTCCTGCGGCAGGCCGCGGCGGAATGCGAATGACTGGAACATCAGGGTCAAGCCTGCCGTAGCCTGCGCGTAGCCGGTGGCCACCAGACGCCGTAGCTGGTGTACGTTGAGTTCGCTGGAGTCGATCACCTTCTCGGCGATCGCCATCATCGGCCGCAGCAGTTTGCGTTCGGCGGCGATGGCGTCCCCGAGTGACAGGCCCTGGCTCGCCAGTGGATGGCGGCGGCGGGTTTCCGAATAGCGCTTGATCAACACGGCGTCGCTGCAGTCGAGAAAGATCATGTGCACCTGGACGCCCGCGGCGGCCAGATCCGACAGCACGCTCGGCATGTGGTCCAGATCGGTGCCGCGGTTGCGGATGTCCACGCCAACGGCAATGCGTCTATGCCCGTCCTGTTCGCCTTGCACGACGGCATTGACCAGTTCCGGCAACAGCGCCGAAGGCAGGTTGTCCACGCAATAAAATTCCAGATCCTCCAGTGCGCGCAGCGCCACCGTCTTGCCGCCGCCGGACATGCCGGTGAGCACGATCAGGTGGATATCGCCGGAGTTCAGCAATGGATTGAGGAGTGGTACGTCGTCAGATTGCATGCGATTCACCATGGGGGCAGTCGGCGCAATTGGTGCGCCTGGCGGTCGATGAAGGTTTGTGCCGGGTCGACACCCTGGCTTTTCAACGCATGGTTGCGCACGGCGGTCTCGACCAGTACCGCCAGGTTGCGACCGGTAGCCACTGGAATGGTGATCATCGGCATGGCGACGTCAAAAATCTGTTTGTGGCCGATGTCGCCGGTGAGCCGCATCATCGCGTCGGCTTCGGCTTCGTCGCCTTCGTGCAACGGTTTGAGGTGAATGACCAGACGCAAATATTTGGACGTCTTTACGGACATGTGGCCAAACATCTCGCGCACATTCAGCACACCCAACCCGCGCACCTCCAGCAAATCCTGCAGCAGCTCGGGGCACGCGCCGTCGATGACGTCCGGCGCGATAAGGGTGAATTCGGTGGCGTCATCTGCCACCAGACGGTGGCCACGGGTAATCAGTTCCAGCGCCAGCTCGCTCTTGCCGGAACCGGCATCGCCGGTAATCAGCACGCCAATGGAAAATACTTCCAGAAACACGCCATGCAACGTGACCTTTGCGGCAAGTTGGCGCGACAGGTGGTATTGCAGATAGGTGAGTATCTCGTGGCCGCGCTTGGCGCTGGTCCACAGCGGAGTGTCGGTCTCCTCGGCTACCTCGCGCAGGTCGGCCGGGATCGTCTGGTCCTTGGTGACCACCAGCGCCACCGGCTGGTATGCGGCAATCTTGTGCATCACTTCCCAGCGCTGGCGCGAATCCAGGCTGTCCAGGAAATTCAACTCTTCCGAGCCGATGATCTGGATCTTGTTGGGGTAGATCACGTTGAGATAGCCGATCAGCGACGGTCGCCGAGCCTGCGCACCTCTGGGCTCCAGCGCGCGCGTTTCACCGCGCATGCCGGACACCCAACGCAGTGCCATGCGTTCGTGGACGCCGTCATAAAGCTGTCGCGCACTGATCCGATCCAAGCGTAAGTCCTCATCCTGGCGTGTTCGGGCCCCCGATCGCGCACAGCCATTGTGCCAGCTTGGACGTGGCGTCGCCGGGCGTCGCCGCCAGACCCGATCGCCGATTGCGGCAAAAGAACGGCCCGCTTGTTGGCGGGCCGCAGGGTTGTGGGAGGTGTGAGGCGGGATCAGCCGTATTGGCGCTCTTCACGCGTCTGGCGCTGGTGCTTGTCGCTGACCTTGTCTCGATGCTTGCGCAACTGGGCGGTGAGCTTGTCAAACAGCAGGTCGATCGACGCGTACATGTCCGCCTCGGTCGCTTCGGCGTGCAATACCGCGCCGGTCGTGGTGAGGGTGCCATCGGCGCGCTGGCGCAGCTTGTCAATGGATAACACGATGGAAAGCCTGACGAGCTTGTCGTCGAGGCGAGTCAAGCGGTCCAGTTTGCTGGTGACATGTTCCCGCAAGGCCGGGGTAACTACGATCTGCTGGCCGCTGAGTTGGAATTGCATGGAGGCGCCTCCTCTTGGTGGTGCAGTGCCGCATTGCGCGGCGGGTCTGATACGCACCGCTGTCGACTCGTTGCGGGTACGCATCATCAAATCGCTAACTACTTCCTACAGTAGTGGGGACGCTTTTTCCACTGGCAAGTTCCCGCAATGAGATCCATCGCGCGTCAGCGCGCGCGCTGGCGCTCACTGGAGCTGGGAATTCGCAGCCCCTCCCGATACTTGGCGACGGTGCGGCGGGCAACCTGAATGCCCTTGGTTTGCAGCAGCTTGGCGATCGCCTGGTCAGACAATGGCTTGCGCGCGTCCTCGCCATCGATGAGTTTGCGCAACATGGCCTGGATCGCCGTGGCTGATGCGCTGCCGCCGTCTTCGGTGGATACGCCGCTGGAAAAGAAATACTTCAGTTCAAACGTACCGCGCGGGGTGTGCAGATACTTGCGTGTGGTGACGCGCGAAATAGTGGACTCGTGCATGCCGACTTCCTCGGCAACTTCGCGCAGCACCAGTGGATGCATGGCTTCCGGGCCGTAATCGAGGAATGCGCTTTGGCGGCGCACAATGGCGTTGGCCACTTTCAGCAGCGTCTCGGCGCGCGACTCCAGGCTTTTGATCAGCCAGCGTGCTTCCTGCAGTTGACCGCGCATCCAGCTTGCGTCGTCGCCATGGGTCTTGCCGATCAGACCACAGTAATGCTGATTCAGTCTCAGACGTGGTTGGCAATCCGCGTTCAGGCTGACATGCCAGCGGCTGCCATGCTTGACTGCATATGCGTCTGGAGCGACGTACTCAATTGGCGTGGCATCCAGCGCGGCGCCGGGACGTGGATCGAGACTACGGATCAACAACGAGGCCGCGGTGATGTCTTCCTCGCTGGCATGCAGGCGGCGGGCAAGGCGTGCGATGTCGTTGCGAGCAAGCAGTTCCAGCTCGCTGTTCACCAGACGCAATGCCAGCTCGCGCTGCGGGGTTGCGGGATCAAGCTGCTCCAGTTGCACGTGCAGGCAATCGCGCAGATCCAGACTGCCGACGCCGGCAGGGTCGAAGCCTTGCAGGCAACGGCGCACAACATCAATTTCGGCCACGCTGGCCTTGAGATCCGCCGGCAACGCGGCGAGCACCGATTCCAGGCCATCGACGAGATAGCCCGCCGGACTCAGCGCATCAATCAGTACCGTGGCGATCGCATACTGGCGCGGACTGAACGAGGCCATGTTGAGCTGCCACAGCAAGTGCTGCTGCAGCGTCTCCGGAGCGGCATTCTGCGGCTCGAAATCCTCATCCGTGCGCGACCCGGAGCTGCTGCTGGAAGAACTGCTGCGGGAAAAATCGATCGGCGTTTCCGGGCTGGAGCCCGTGTCCGTCCATTCCTCGCCGTCGTCGCGCTCGTTTTCACCGTCGCTGCTGGAGTTGTCGCTGGATGCGGCCGGCGCCGAGTACTCCTCGATATCGCGGTCGGCGCTATCGGTGTCGGTGTCGTCGTTGTCCTCGGCGAATTCCAGCAGAGGATTACCCTCGGCAATCTGGCGCAGTTCCACTTCCAGTTCAAGTTGCGACAGCTGCAGCAACCTGATCGCCTGCTGTAATTGCGGCGTCAGGGTCAGTTGCTGGTGCAGTCGGAACTGTAGTGCCGGTTTCATGCCTACATGGGTCAAAGGAACTGGCAACCATCCTAACCCGTGCTTGCGACGGCGGCCATAGGGCGAATGAGCCTGGCTGGCCTCGGCTGCGCGCTGTGGCGGCGGCTGCACCTAAAGGCGGAATTCGTGACCGAGATAAACTTCGCGCACGTTGGGGTCGGCAAGGATGTGCGCCGGCGTGCCGCGCGCAAGCACGGTGCCTTCGTTGAGGATGTAGGCGCGATCGCAGATTCCCAGCGTCTCACGGACGTTGTGATCGGTAATCAGCACGCCGATACCGCGTTCGCGCAGGTGGCGCACGATGCGCTGGATTTCGCCCACGGAAATGGGGTCGACCCCGGCAAAAGGTTCATCCAGAAGCATGTAGCGAGGCTTGGCCGCCAGGGCGCGGGCAATCTCCACGCGTCGGCGTTCGCCGCCGGACAGGGTGATGCCTTTCTGTCCGGCGATGTGCGCGATCTTCAGCTCCTCCAGCAGACTTTCCTGTTCCTCGCGCCGCTGTTGGCGGCTGAGGCCCTGGCGCAATTCCAGCACTGCCATGATGTTGTCAGCCACGCTCAAGCGGCGGAACACGGACGCTTCCTGCGGCAGGTAACCGATGCCCAGATGCGCTCGCGTGTGCATCGGCAAGCCGGTGATGTCGCGCTTGTCCAGGGTGATCTTGCCGGCATCGGCTTCGATCAACCCCACCACCAGGTAAAAGCACGTGGTCTTGCCCGCACCGTTGGGACCAAGCAGGCCAACCACTTCCCCCTCGCGGATGGAAAACGCGAAATCGCGCACGACACAACGCGCGCGGAAGCTCTTCTGCAAACCGTGGGCGGACAGCATGGGCTACGGACGGCCCTGCTCGGGGCCTGCGTCGCTGTTTTTCGCGGGCGGTGCACTGGTCGCGGGCGCGGGCACAACGTCCCGCACGGTCGTTGCCGGGGCTGTGCTCGCTGGTTTCGCCTTGGGCAGGAAGGTCATGTGCACCATGCCGTCGCCGGCGCTGTCGCCGGTCATCTGGCTGGTCTGGGTGTTGTAGGTCAGTTTGTCCCCGTGCGCCTCGCCGCGGCCTTTCTGGGTCACCGAGGCGTTACCGGAAAGCACGGCAATGCCGTTGATGTTGTCGTAGTCGATGGTGGTCGCGTTGCCCTGCATCAAATTACCGCTGTCGTCGAGCTGCTCGATGTGGGCCGGACCGTTGGTAATCACCACGCGGCTGATCTGCGAGTTGCCGTCGAAATACACCTTCGCCTCAGCGCCGGTGGCTTTGAGCGTACCTTGCGTGATGACCACATTGCCTCGCAGCGTGCTGACGCTGTCCGGCTTCTGGAAGCCGTCGAAGCTTTTTGCATTCACCTGCATGGGCTGGGAGCGGTCACTTTGCCTGGCGAACGCCGGGGCAAGTGCCAGCAACCCGAGCGCGATACAGGCAAGCCTAAGGTTTGTGCTGGCGTGGTGGGAACGTGGCATGGACGTCATCGAGCAGCTCCAGATGTTTGTCATTGAGGTTGGCACGCATGCCGATACCACTGATTCTAGTGCCGCCCTGGGTCATCAGCGCAGGCGCCGCCGTGGCAATACGCTTGTCCTGGGGCCACGCGCTGACATCCGCGGTACGGATTTCCACGGCCGCGGTGTCGCCGTAAGCGGCGCGATGCAGATATACCGGCCCCTGCAGCTTGAGCAGCGTGGCACCTTTGTTGATCCACCCATACAGGGACTGGCCCTGCCAGTCGGGGATGCCTGGTTGGTTGGCCGGCATCTGGAACGTCGGGGCATTGACGTACAGCGATTCGTCGCCTTCGCGTCGTTCCAGGTGTGGTGTTTGCACACGCAGGCTGGGTTGACCGGCGGCGTTGTATTCGGTAACGCGGGCGTTGTGCAAGGTATAGCCGGAACGAGGTGGACCGATGAAATCGTTGGCTTTGGGCGCTGGCCCCAGCCACCACAGCAATCCTTGCACCGCTCCAGCAGCCAGCGCCAGCACGATGATTGCGAACCACAGGCGCCGGTTGTCCAGCCAGATGCGCGGACTCACTGCCATCGATCCCGCTCGGCTGTCGATTGGCCTTGCGCGTGCAGAATCAGATCGCATACCTCGCGAGCCGCACCGGCACCGCCGGTTTTCCGCGTTTGCCAATGCGCCTGTTCGGCAACCCACGGATGCGCGTTTGCGACTGCAATCGCGAGGCCCGCAACATGCATCGCTGGCAGATCCGGCAGATCGTCGCCGACGTAGCACGCGTGCACGGGTTCCAACTGCAGCGTGTCCAACAGCGCCAGCAGACACGCACGCTTGTCGCTCTGGGCCTGGAACACGTGGGTGATGGCGAGCTCGCGCGCGCGATGGGTCACCGCGTCGCTGTAGCGTCCCGTGATGATCGCCACGCGCACGCCACGCGCCTGCAGGCGCGTCAAGCCAAGGCCATCGTGGACGTGAAACTGCTTTGCCTCGTCGCCGTTGGCGCCGTACCACAACCGCCCATCAGTCAGCGTGCCGTCCACGTCAAACACTGCCACGCGGATGCGCGCGGCACGGGCAAGGATGTCGGCGGACAGGTTGGCGAGATACGTGGTGGTCACAATGTCAGACGGCTCGTCGGTGGCGGGTGCGTTGGAAGCAAAGCGCTGCTCTGTCCATTGGTCTGCCGCGAAAGCTCGTATCAGACCACACGCGCCCGCAGCAGATCGTGAATATTCAGGGCGCCGACGAGGTGCTGCTCGGCATCGACCACCAGCAATGCGTGAATCTGGTGCTTCTCCATCAGTTGCGCAGCTTCGGCGGCAAGCTTGTCGGCGTTGATGGTTTTCGGGCCAAGCGTCATCAGCTCGGCCACGGTAACCCCGCGCAGATTGACGTCCTGGTCGTCGAGCGCGCGGCGCAAGTCACCGTCGGTGAATATCCCCAGCAGACGCTGCTCGGCGTCGACCACGGCGGTCATGCCCAGACGCTTGCGCGTCATTTCCATCAGGGCGTTGGTCAGCGTTGCGTCCGGGGCGACACACGGAATGTCCGCGCCGGTGTGCATCACATCGCTGATGCGCAACAACAGCCGCCGACCCAGCGCGCCGGCCGGATGCGAGCGGGCAAAGTCGTCGGAGGTAAATCCTCGCGCTTCGAGCAAGGCAATGGCCAGCGCGTCGCCAAGCACCAGTGCCACCGTGGTGCTGGTGGTTGGCGCCAGCCCGAGTGGGCATGCTTCGCAGGAAATGCTGCCGTCCAGACAGACGTTTGCCAGTCGGGCCAGTGACGACTCTGCTCTGCCGGTGATCACGATCAACGGGATGCCCTGGCGCTTGATCACCGGCAGGATCACCAACAGTTCATCGGTCTCCCCCGAATAGGACAACGCCAGCACCACATCCTGCTGCGTGATCATGCCCAGGTCGCCGTGGCTGGCTTCACCGGGGTGTACGAAAAACGCCGGCGTACCGGTGGATGCCAGCGTGGCAGCGATCTTGCGTGCAATGTGGCCAGACTTGCCCATGCCACTGACCACCACCCGGCCTTTGCACGCCAGGATAAGCCGGCAGGCCTCGACAAATTCCGTGCTTATGCGCGACGACAGGGCCGCAATGGCCGCAGCCTCGGTGGCGATAACATCGCGCGCACTGTTGGCGATGATGTCCGGATTGAGTGCACCGGGGAGGGGGGCGACAGAGCGTGCGTTCATGTAGTCTCGATGAGTGAGGCGCAGCCGGATTCGGTGGCATCACCGCCGCGTACCATGCCAACGCGTCGGCGTTTCTACTGCCAGCCGAATCCATTAATATGACCCGTTGTGTATTTTAGCGTCATTGAACGGCAGATTTCGCCTTCTGCCTGCCGCGCAGGGAACCCCCGATGGACTCAGCCAGCATCCAGGCAATGATTGAACGTGGGCTGGCCGGTGCGCAGGCCACGGTCAGTAGCGACGACGATGTGCATTTTGACGCTACCGTGATTGCCCCTCAGTTCACCGGCAAGTTGCCGCTCGCGCGGCATCGGTTGGTGTACGCCACCCTGGGCGAGTTGATGGGTGGCGTGATCCACGCGCTGGCACTGACGACCCTGACACCCGAGGAGGCCGCGGCGCGCCGTTGACGCCGCTGTCCCGCTTTTGCTTACCCATATTGAAGGACCCCGATGGCGAAAATCCTGATCAGGGGCGGTACGCCGCTCAATGGTGAGATCGGTATTTCAGGCGCCAAGAACGCCGTGCTGCCAATCCTTGCTGCCTGTCTGCTGGCCGATGAGCCGGTTGCCATCGGCAACGTGCCGCATCTGCACGACGTCACCACGTTCATTGAATTGCTCGGCCAGATGGGTGTGCAACTGGTGCTGGATGAGCGCATGCGCATGCATGTGGACCCGCGCACCACGAGTACCTGCGTGGCGCCCTACGACCTGGTGCGCACGATGCGCGCGTCGATCCTGGTGCTCGGCCCGCTGGTAGCGCGGTTTGGGCAAGCGGAGGTCTCGCTGCCGGGTGGTTGCGCGATCGGGTCACGCCCCGTGGATCAGCATATTCGCGGTTTGCAGGCGCTGGGTGCGGAGATCACCGTCGAGAACGGGTACATCAAGGCGCGTGCCGGCCGCCTGCGCGGCGCGCGTATCGTGATGGACATGGTCACCGTCACCGGCACCGAAAACATCATGATGGCGGCGACGCTGGCACAGGGCACCACGGTGATCGAGCATGCTGCGCAGGAACCCGAGGTGGTTGATCTGGCACAGTGCCTGATCGCCATGGGCGCACAGATTGAAGGCGTCGGCAGCCCGACGCTGGTCATTCATGGTGTCGAGCGGCTGCATGGCGCCGAGTACGAAGTGCTGCCCGATCGCATCGAGACCGGCACGTTCCTGGTGGGAGCGGCGATGACCGGCGGCAAGGTGCGCGCCCGCCACGCCCGCGCCGATACGCTGCATGCGGTGCTGCAGAAGCTGGAAGAAGCGGGCGCGCAAATCTCCACGGGTCCGGACTGGATCGAACTGGACATGCACGATCGGCAGTTGCGGGCGGTGGACATCAGTACCGCGCCATATCCGGACTTTCCCACCGACATGCAGGCACAGTTCACCGCGCTGAACTGCGTGGCCAGCGGAACCGGCGTGGTCACGGAAACCGTGTTCGAGAACCGTTTCATGCACGCCCACGAGTTGCAGCGGCTGGGTGCGGATATTCGCCTGGATGGCAATACGGCAGTGGTGCACGGTGTGACGCAACTCAGTGGTGCGCCGATCATGGCTACCGATCTGCGTGCTTCCGCCTGCCTGGTGCTGGCTGGTCTGGTGGCGAAGGGCGATACCGTGGTGGATCGGGTGTATCACATCGACCGTGGCTACGAGAATATCGAGGAAAAGCTCGGCTCGCTCGGTGCGAAAATCCGCCGCTTGCCGAATTGAGCTGTCCGGCATGTGAGATCGCGGGAGTGTGACCATGTATTGGCGCGTCAACGATATTCCGGAACTGCACAACGTGCCTGTCGCGCAACGCAGGCGCGTGCGCTACCTGCTGGTGCGCCTCGTCGCGGGCCTGTTCGGTGGAGCGGCATTTGCCGGCTTGGCTTACCTGTCGTGGTCGGACCCGCTCGTGTGGCTGGCGTCTGGACTGGTGGGTGTTGCTTTTGTCGGCGTGGTCTTTGTGCTATGCGTCGCACAACCGCGCGCCCGGCGCTGGCTGCGCAAACATGGCCGTGAGCTGGATCGCTATTTGTCGGCCTGACCGTGGTGCGCGTCAGGCGTTCCTGGTAACCCACCAACGCGATATGCGAGCGCTGGAGTACAGCCGGCGGGCAGTGCCCGGCGCAGCGACAGCGGAGCGTAGACACAGCGGCAACGCTGGCAAGTGCGCGGCCAGCTACTGGTAGCTCACCAACTCCATCTGCATGTTGCCACCATCGTGCTGGCTCAGCTTGACCGGGAGCAGATATCGCTTCGGCACATACCAGGCGGTGAAACCCCGGTCGGCATCAGTGCGCTCAACGCGCACGGCGTCGAAGCGCCCGGCTGGAACGGTGATGGTTTCCTTGCCGGTCACCTTGAAGTGCTGCGTCTCCACGGTTTGGCGCACCGCCACCGGCAATGCAATGTGCTCCTGGCCGTTGCGCAGCGCGAGGCCCAGCGCCAGTGGCAGCGTATTGCGTTCGACCATGCCGGGTTGCGCGCCGTAAGTTGTCGAGCCTTTGCCCTCATCCACGGTGACCTGGTTGGTCGCCCAGTCCACGCGCAAGTGACGTTGTTTGTTCTTGATTGCCGCTTGCAGCTGGTAGTCGTAGCTGATCGCCTCGGGCACGTCGCCCTTCCAGCGCAGCCGCGAACTTTCCTGGACACTCGCGCCAAGTAGCGCGGCCAGACCGCCAGTACCCTTGAGGTCCTTGCGATATATCCACGCGCCATTGTCGGCGGGGGCCAGGCTCACCTGCGCCACGCCCAGCGGCTGGCCGGCTTGCGACACGTTGTAGGTGGCAGTAAACGCCTGGGGTGGTGCGGCCACGGCGCCAGCCGTGGTCAACAGCAGGCCGATGCCTAGCGCTTTGGCAATTACAGATTGAATAGTCATGCGTTGGAGTCTGCCAGCGGAAAACTGAATGCGCGGTCACTCGGCGGCATGCAATCCGTCAACGCCAAGTACAAGCGGCGCACGCAACGGCTCGCCGTCCCAGAGCGGCGCATCGTCCATCCATTGCAGGCGGCCGTTGGCAAGCAGGCCAAGTACAGCGGGCAGCAGGCGGTGTTCCAACGGCAGCAGACGTTCTGCCAGCGTGTCCTCGTCATCGCCGGGCTCGATGCGGATGTGCGCCTGGGCGACCACCGGACCGCCGTCCAGCTCGGCGGTGACAAAGTGCACGCTGGCGCCGTGATCGCGGTCGCCGGCCTCGAGCGCGCGCCGGTGCGTGTGCAGCCCGCGATACAGCGGCAGCAAGGATGGATGGATGTTGATCACGCGGCCGACCCACGGGCGCAAGGCATCCCCGTCCAGCACCCGCATGTACCCGGCAAGCACCAGCCATTGCGCGCCGCTGGCGGCTACGCGCTGCAACAGGTCGTGATCGAAAGCGCGGCGATCGGGATAACTGCGCGGATCCAGCGCCAGCGTCGGCACGCCTGCAGCCTCTGCCAGACGCAGTGCAGGCGCCGCAGCCTTGTCACTGCCGACCAGCACGAATTGCACCGGCAGTTCGCCGTGCTCGTGCGCGGCCAGCAACGCCGCCAGGTTGCTGCCGCGACCGGAGGCCAGTACCGCTACGCGTGGCGGCGCGTTGATCGTGGTCGAGACCATCGCCGGTCAGCCGATCTGCACGCGCTCGGCGCCATCGACGGCGGGCACGATGGCGCCGATCACCGAGCTGGCCAGGCCATGCGTGGCCAGCAGGGCCGACACGGCAGCTACGCCATCAGATGGCACGATCACGGTAAAACCGATGCCGCAATTGAACGTGCGCCACATTTCCGCGCGCGTCACCTGTCCTTCGTGCTGCAACCACGCAAACACTGGAGGCAGCACGATGGCCTGCGCGTCCAGCGCAATGCCAAGGCCGGCGGGCACCACACGGATGATGTTTTCCTTCAGGCCCCCGCCCGTGATGTGCGCCATGCCGTGCACGTGCGCAGCATGCGTGCGCAGCAGGTCGAGCATGGGTTTGACATAGATCGTGGTGGGCGCCATCAGTGCGTCGATCAGTCTCACGCCACCAACTTCCTGTTCCAGCTTGCCGCTGGCGGGGGTGCAGCCGGCGCGTTGCAGAATCTTGCGGATCAGCGAATAGCCATTGGAGTGCGGCCCGGACGCGGCCACGCCGAGCACTGCATCACCGGCAACAATCGCGGCGCCGGTGAGTATCCGGGCTTTTTCCACAGCGCCGACGGTGAATCCGGCCAGATCGTATTCGCCTGGCGGATACATGTCCGGCATTTCCGCAGTTTCGCCGCCGATCAGTGCGCAACCGGCCAGTTCACACCCGCGCGCAATGCCACCAACGACGGCCACGGTGGTCTCGACGTCGAGCCTGCCGGTGGCGAAGTAGTCCAGGAAGAACAACGGTTCGGCACCTTGCACCAGCACGTCATTGACACACATGCCGACCAGATCGATGCCAATCGTGTCGTGTCGCCCAAGCGATTGCGCCAGCTTCAGCTTGGTGCCGACGCCATCCGTACCTGACACCAAAACTGGTTCGCGATAACGACCGGACAAGTCAAACAGTGCGCCAAAGCCCCCCAGACCGCCCATCACCTCCGGACGAAACGTGCGCTTGACCAACGGCTTGATACGCTCGACCACGGCATTGCCGGCGTCGATGTCGACACCGGCATCACGATAGGTAAGGGGATCTGACATGGCGAAAGCCGCATGCGGGAAACGCGCAAGTTTAGCAGGACGCCGCGCCGCACCCTCGGCGCAGGTGCTGTCGGGGCCGCCATACACACCGTACCGATGGACGCTGGCGGCGCGATTGGGCAGACTGCTGTCCAGTTTCCGTCAAAACGACCCTGCTGATGCATTTGTCACGTCTGTTGCCTGCAGTTTTGTTGCCCGCAGTCTTGCTGCTGGGTCTGTTTGCTTCGCCGCCGCTACGGGCCCAGGCCGAGGCGCTGGCGTCGCCGTACACTGTGGTTGTACCGGTCGCGGACACCACGGACGCGCAGCGCAATGACGCGTTCGCGAGTGCTCTGGCGCAAGTGTTGACGCGGGTCGCCGGGGGCCAGGACCTGCGCAGCAACGCGGGCTATGCCGATGCCCTGCAGGGAGCCAGCTCGATCGTGCAGAAGTTTCAATATCAGCGCGCCGCCGATGGCATGAGCTTGCAAGTGGATTTCGAGCCCGGTGCAGTGAAACGCCTGGTGTCCCGACTCGGGGTGAAGACCGCCGGCGTGAAACCGCCGGTGCTGCTGTTGGTACGGGGCACAGATGGCGTGCTGCTCGACAAGGCGGCGTTGGCCAGCCTGGCAGCGGCTGCAGCCGCGCGCGGGACTGACGTGACCTATCCGGACGCTGGCGTTACCACGGATTTTGCCAAGATCGCGGCGGGTGATCCCACCGCCTTGGCAGCGCTCACGCAGCGCTATCGCACGGGGCTGGTGTTGCTCGGCACCATGCGCGCCGGGAGTGCAGACTGGACCTTGATCACCGGCAGTCAACCGCAAAAGTGGAGCGACCAGGGCAGCACCGAGGACGCGTTGTTTGCCGATGCCGGGGCAAGCGTGGCTGCGCGCGTCAGCAAGCAGCTCAACGTCGTTGGCGGCAGCGTCAGCAATGGCAAGCTTTGGGTGAGTGGTTTGCACTTGGCAGTGGATTATGCGGGCTTGCTCGCGGCGCTGCGTGCTGACCCGGCGGTGCGCGATGTGGACACCATCGGCGCCCAGGACGACGGGGTGATGTTGGACGTCAAGGCTGCGCTGCCGATGAGCGGGCTCGCTGCAAACCTGGCTGCCAGCGGGCGTGTGCGGCTGCAAGCGACTGCGCACCCGGGCGCAGACGTCACGCTGGTTTGGGTGCATTGAATGCGCAGGGCGACCCGTTGGGTGGTGGGGTCCGGCCAGATGCGCAAAATGCGGCCCCGTGACGCGGACAGGGGCGGCGCGCGGAACTTTGATGGTGCGACGTTCCTCTGGCAGCGTCTGAACCTGCGGGAGCCGTGCCGTGGTCGGGTTGCTCTTCTTGCGTCCGGCAGCTACCGGCCGGACATCGATGCACCTTGGCGGTGTGGAGCACGCGCTTGAATCAGGATATCTCCCGGCGCTGGCAGCTCTTCGCCATCAGCGCCATCATCGTCTACCTGATCTGGTTGCTCGGGCCAGTGTTGATGCCGTTCGCCATCGCCGCGATGCTCGGCTACCTCGGCGATCCGCTGGCTGACCGCCTGGAGCGTTGGGGCTTGGGGCGCAACTGGGCGGCCACACTTGTATTTCTCGTTTTGCTGATTGCATTCGGTGGCGTGTTGCTGCTGCTGATACCACTCGTCTCACGTCAGGTTGAGAACGTCATCCAGAACCTGCCGCGTTACGCCGAATGGGCCCAGAACACGGCCTGGCCGTGGCTGCAGGCACGTCTGCACCTGGATCCGCACGCACTGGACAGCGATCGTCTGCTGGACATGGTCAAGACCCACATGGGTTCGGTGGGCGACGTCGCCACCTTGTTGCTGGGCAAGGTCACCAGTTCCAGCGTCGGCATTGCGTTATGGCTGACCAACCTGGTGCTGGTGCCGGTGGTGGCGTTTTATCTGCTGCGTGACTGGGATCGCCTGGTGGCCACGATTGACCGTGTGCTGCCGCGCTCGATCCAGCCGACGATCGCCCATCTGGCGCGCGAGTCCGACGCCATCCTGGGTGCGTTCGTGCGCGGTCAGTTGCTGGTGATGTTGGCGTTGGGCGCGTTCTACGGTGCCGGACTGGCATTGATCGGGCTGAGCGTCGGGCCGTTGATCGGCATGGTCGCGGGCTTGCTCAGCTTCGTGCCATATCTGGGTTTCATCATTGGTTTTGTCGCAGCCATCATTGCCGCGTTGGTGCAGTTCGGGGATTGGACGCACGTGCTGCTGGTGTGTGGGGTGTTTGCCATCGGGCAACTGTTGGAAGGCTACATATTGGTGCCCAAGCTGGTGGGCGACAAGATTGGCTTGCATCCGGTCGCAGTGATTTTTGCGGTGATGGCTGGCGGCTACCTGTTTGGTTTTCTCGGTATCCTGCTGGCGTTGCCCGCGGCGTCGGTGATCATGGTGCTGTTGCGCTATCTGCTGGAACGCTACCGCATGAGCGACTTGTACAACGAGGAGGGTCCGGAAGATCCGGTAGTGTCGGAAATCGAGATTGACGTGCACAAGGATGGCGACGTTGAAGTGCATGACACCGGCATACCGGCTGCCCCCGCTGCGTCGACGGCGAGTGACCGGGACGCCCGGTGATCGCACAGTTGCCGCTTGCGTTGCGTTGGCCCCGGCGCCAACGCTTTGAGCATTTTCACGTTGGCGCCAATGCCGCGGCAGTGGCAGCCGTGCGCAGCCTTGCACTCGAGGCCGAGGCGCCGTGGGTCTATCTTCACGGGGTCATCGGCAGCGGTCGCAGCCATCTGTTGATGGCGGCTTGTCAGGCGGTGATCGCCGACACGGCAGACACTGCCCGAACCGCTGGTGTGCGGTCGGAACACGCAGCAAGCGCGAGTGGACGCCGCGCGCAATACCTGCCGCTGACAGCATTCGCCGATGCCGCAGAGGCGCTGCGTGGCAGCATCGGCAGCAACCTGCTGGCACTGGATGATCTGGATGCCATTGCGGGCAACGCCGAAGCCGAGCAGGCATTGTTCGAGCTTTACAACCGCACCCGCGCGGAAGGTAACGCCTTGTTGTTCGCCGCTGCAAATCCACCAAATCACCTCGGCATTGCGCTACCGGATCTGCGTTCGCGCCTCGGTGCCTGCGTGCAGTTCGCACTGAAACCGCTGGATGACGTGGAGCGGCGTGAAGTGTTGGTGGGTCAGGCCAGCGCCCGTGGACTGCAGCTCGATGACAGTGTGCTGGACTGGCTGTTTGCCCGCTATGCGCGCGATCTTGGCGCGTTGCTGGATCTGCTCGATCGTCTCGATCAAGCGTCGCTGGCCGCGCAGCGGCGTATCACCATTCCGTTTGTCCGCGACGTCCTGCATTCGGCTGATTCCATGCATTGACGTCACGGGTGCACGGTTCCGGGCCTTGCGTCCGAACGTGGACTGTCCTGGCGAAAGCGGTACTCAGGACGACTTGGCGGTATCGCTGTCCCAGAGCAGTTGTCGGTAATCGAAGTGGTTGACCAGGGTCGGCTTGATGACTTCGAAGTACGGGGAAACATCGAAGTCGCGCGGTGTGTACAGGCTGTGGTCGCGAATGTGGAAGATTTCCCGCAGGCAATCGTGGCACTCCGGCGTGGTGGCCGACTCGGTGTGGACGACGGGCAGGATCGGGAAATGCACGGACTGGAAAGCTTCGGCGACAAGTGTGGAACAAATCGCACGGGTCGGATCGCCACTGCCCAATGCCAACATTCGCCGACGCCACGGCCCCGGGATGGGTGGGGTCGGGAACAGATAACGCGCCAGATCGAACACGTTGCGCAGGTCGTAGCGTTGGCCGAGTCGGGCCATGACGTAGTCCACCACGCGGTGTGCATCCACGTCCATCAATCCGACCGGGCGGCACACGCGCAGGTGATAGCCGCCGAGCTGTTGCAAGTCGAACAAATGGATACCACGCTCCGTATCGGCTTCGACCAGCAGGTCAGTTGCGCCGTCGAGCGTTTTCCCGGCGTAGGTCCCGACATACAACGCCACGTGCGACCAGGTGGACTGCGTCAGGTATTTGATCGCGGTACTGATGCGGGCGCGACCTTCCACCAGCACCACATCTGCCGGTCGCAGGATGTGGCGCAGTGTGGTCAGGTCGGCCGGCAGATGCGGATACGGTCCACGTGCCGGCTGGTTGAGATAGCGCGCCAGCGCGCCGCCCATGCGTTGCGCCAGATGATTCATGGCTTGGTTGCGACGTCGTGGCTGCCAGGGAACGGGCAGTGGCCGAGGTCCGGGTGATCGCCGGTGCCACGCTTTGCGCCACGGCGGAGCCGCACTTCGAGATCTTTGTGGCTGGGTTGGAGCAATCCGGAATTCAACTTGATACACCCGCGATGTCGGTAGTTGTCAGGCATGCGCGAGCACCTGGTGCGTCCTTGTCGACGCCAATGCAGTCACAGCCTTCATGCTGGTAGATGGAATCGGCGGTTGGCGGTTCCCGTAACCAGGGACCGGTGACCTCGAGCAGGTGGCATGTGGCGAGCGCGGAACGTTGCACTGGACCGAGCCTGTGACTGGCGCTAGGCAGCGGACTGGCTTTGGCGTCCCGCGCGCTGAGCGGTAAAATTCGCCCCATGCCCACGTCCATAATCGTCGTCGATGATTTTCTTGCGCACCCGCTCGAGTTGCGCGATGCGGCATTGCGTCTGACGTATCCAGCACAGGACGGCGCATTTCCCGGTCGCAACTCGCAGCAACGCATCAATCTTGAGGGCCTCGTCCAGCAGGCAGCGCATATCGTCGGGGAGCCGCTGGGTCTGTTGACTCCGCCGCAATCACATGGAAAGTTTCGCATCACCCTCGCGGCCGACAAGGGACGCGCGAAAGTGCACGTGGATCGCTCGCACTGGTCCGGGGTGCTCTACCTCAGCTTGCCGCAAGATTGCCGAGGTGGAACCGAATTTTTCCGTCACCGCCGGACGGACACCGATCGCCGCCCGATCAATCAGGAAGAGCTCACGGCCATGGGGTACTCATCGCCGCAAGAGATGCATAGGGAAATTATTGAGAAGGACAGCAACGACGAAACGAAATGGGAGATGACCATGCGCGTGCCCATGCGTTTCAACCGATTGCTCATGTTGCGGCCCTGGCTATGGCACACCGCCGGCACCGGCTTTGGCGATCGAATCGAGAACGGTCGGCTGGTGTATCTGATGTTTTTTGATTCGGCGCAAGCTTGATGCAACACAGGATGGCTGCGTCGGCCTGAGGTCGCCGCTGGTGCTGCGACGCGTGGTGAGCGCCCGCATTCGTGTGCGGCTGATCCAGGCGTCGTGACTTTGCGGCGGAGTGCCGAACCGCCTGCGCGTGGTGGTCACGTTGCCCGCACCGCCGCGGCGCACCTATGGGCGTGGTCGGCGCTGGAGTGCCCGGGTTGCGACGCGGCTCAGGCCTTGAGCAGCTCCGGCGTCGCCCTTGCGCCGATCATCTCCAGCATGGCACTGGTGACGTTGAGATTACCGGCGACGATGTTGCCGCTCGGCGGGATCCCCTCGCGACCGGCGAAGTCGCAGTAGCGGCCACCGGCTTCGTGCACCAGCAACACCCCGGCAGCAAGATCCCATGGTTTGAGGCCAATCTCGAAATAACCGTCGTAGCGCCCCGCAGCGGTATAAGCCAGGTCCAGTGCAGCAGAGCCGCAGCGGCGGATGTCTTCGGCCTCACCGAGTATGGCGCGGGTGATATCCAGTTGCGCATCCAGGTGGGCACGCTGGCGGAACGGAAAGCCGGTGGCGATCACCGCGCCGGCGAGGTTTTCGCGTCCGGTCACGCGCAGGCGACGGTCATTCATGAACGCGCCATCGCCCTTGCTCGCGGTGTACAGCTCGTCGCGCAACGGGTCAAACACCACCGCATGCACGGGAACGCCCTTGTCCAGCAGGGCGATGGATACGCAAAAATGCGGAATGCTGCGCAGGTAATTGTGTGTGCCGTCCAGCGGGTCGATGACCCAGGTCATCGATCCCTTGCCAAGCGCACCGCTTTCTTCGGCGAGGATCGCGTGGTCGGGGTAGGCACGCCGCAGCTCCTTGATGATCTCCGCTTCGGCGAGCTTGTCGACTTCGGAAACGAAATCCAGATGCTGCTTTTCGACGACATGCAGGCCGTCGATGCGGTTCATGTAGCGCAGGATGATGTTGCCTGCAGCGCGCGCAGCACGCGCCGCGATCGTGACAGCGGGTCTGGACATGGCTTCGACTTGAAGAGAGCGGGTTTGCGGCTGGCGATTCTAGCAGAGGCGCCACCGCGCCGACGCCGCCGGGCCCGCATCCACTATCCTTGATGACCCGTTCCCAACTGTCCTTGCGCATGGCCACTGCTGAAGATCTTGTCGCCCAATTTCGCTTTGTGCTCGTGCGCACCTCGCACCCGGGCAATATCGGCAGCACCGCACGAGCCATTCGCACCATGGGCTTTACCCGGCTGGAACTGGTACAGCCGGCGCACTTTCCCGATCCGCAGGCGAACGCGTTGGCCGTGGGAGCGGACGCCGTCCTGACCGCGGCCGGGGTGCACGCCGACATGATTGCGGCACTGGCCGGAAGCAGCTTGGCACTGGGCCTTTCGGCGCGTCGCCGCGGGGTGAATTTGCCCGAGTGGTCGCCGCGTGAGGCTGCGCAGCACGTGCTGGCGGCTGCAGCGCGTGGTGAGCAGGTGGCGCTGGTGTTCGGCAACGAGCGTACCGGTCTGGACAATGAAGAGCTTGCGCATTGTCACGGCATGGTGCGCATTCCCAGCGTGGATGATTTCAGCTCGCTCAATCTGGCACAGGCCGTGCAGGTGATGGCCTATGAATTGCGTGTTGCCATGCTGGCCGATGCGCCCGCGCCACTGCCGGCCATCCGCAGCGAACCGCCGGCGGATGCGGTGGAAATGGAACGGTTTTTCGTGCACCTGGCGCAAACGCTCGAAGACATCGACTTTCACAAGGGCCGCACCGCGACCACCATATTGTTGCGTCTGCACAAATTATTTCAGCGTGCGCAGATGGACGAGCGTGAGCTGCGCATCATGCACGGCATTCTCGCTGATGCACAGCGCATGGCGCAGTTGGCGGGTGTCGCTGCGGCGCGCACTGCTGCGGAGTGACCGTCGGTCATCGACCCACCATCGCGCCGGGACAAGGCGGGTTTTGCCGGGGTGGACGCAAGTGTGAAGTTTCCGGTGAGCGTCGGCGAGGGTCGAATTTTCTGCCGGTGCGCTGGGCCGTATGAAGCCGACAATTTTCCGCGATGATGGGGTGAATCGGGAACCGTGCGCAGGCCGATGCAGAGCGCCGTACCCGCGCGGCGAGCACGTGGGGAAGGGCAGTTCGCAGACAACGCGGTTATTTGGGTTACCCTAGCGGCTGCAGTTCGTGGCGAGCGCAGCCGGGCAACGCCGGCAGATGCCAGAACAGGGGGAGTCACCAATGCGTTGTTTGCTCGGTATCGCATGGTTGCTGTGCACCGCGGCGGGACCGGTGATGTCCGCCGGAGTGATCGTGCGGCTTGTTGACGGCAATGCTCAGGCGGTGAGTGACGCGGTGGTCATGTTGACTCCTGATTCCGCCGTCGCAGTGACCGCTACGCCGAAGCCCTCAGCTACCTACTTCATTGATCAGCGACACGAGACCTTCATCCCCTACGTGCAACTGCTGCGCCCTGGCGACAAAGTGGTGTTTCGCAACAGCGACAGTACCCGGCATCACGCGTATTCGTTTGCTCCGATCAAGACCTTCGAGCTGGTACTTCGCCCCGGCGAAAGTTCGCCCCCGATCAGCATGGACAAGACCGGCATCGTCGCAGTGGGCTGCAACATCCACGATCACATGATCACCTACCTGTTCGTATCGGCGGTGCCGGCAGTAGCGATGTCTGGTCCTGACGGCGTCGCCACGATTGAAAATGTTGAGCCTGGCAATTACACCGCACGTGTGTGGCATCCGCAGTTGCATCCCGGGCACCCTGAGCCAAGCCAGGCGCTGGTCATCGCCGATGATGCGCGCGACGTGCGGTTGAACTTCACGTTGTCACTGATACCCGATCCACGCACCTCCATGGATCGCGGCCACCTGGAATACTGAGTCGACCATGCGATCGATGGGCTTCCGCCTTCGTCTTGCGCTGTTTTTCGTCGCAGGGATGGTCGGTGTGCAACTGGTCACGGCAAGTCTTGTCTACGAGGTGACCCGGCGCGCCCTGGTAAGCGAGGGCGAGCGCGAGTTGACCGTCAACTCGCGCGCTTTCACTGCGCAGATGGACGACATCTCCGCGCGCATCGCCGGCAGTGTCAATGTGCTCTCCCTCGATTATGCATTGCGCAAGGCAATAGCCGAACGTGATCACCGCACGGTGCTCTCGGTGCTGCGCAACCATGGGCGCAGGGTTGGTGCTTCGCGCATGTTGCTAGTCGACCCGGATGGCGCGGTGGAGGTGGATACCGGCGACGCGGGCCATATATTGACGCAATTTCCGTTCCCGGACTTGATCAACAGCGCCTACGACCGGCGGACTGCGGCGGTTGTCGCGCTCGATGGCAAGGCTTCGTGGATGGTGGTGGTACCGATCTACGCACCGCAACCGGTGGGCCTGGTTGTAGTCAATGTGCCGCTTGACGACACGCTGTTGACACACATCCAGCAGCTCTCGGCGGTGCCGCGGAACATCGAATTGGCAGCCCAACTCAGCCCGGGACACTGGTCGGTGCTGGCGCGCGGCGATCACGGCTCCGGACTGGTTGACAGTCTGACCTCTACCCAGAGTGAGTTGCCGAGCAAACCGCTGTTGACGCGTGTCGCTGGCAAGGAATATATCGTGCTCGCGCAACGCCTGCGTCAGCCCGAGCAGGGTACGCCGGTAGTGGCTGTGCTCGGTTATTCGCTGGACGAGGCCCTGCGCCCGTTCCGCTCCGTGGCGATCGCGTGGGCGATGATGCTGGGTTTGGGTCTGGCCGCCGGACTGCTTGGCGCATGGTTGATCGCCCGCAGCGTTTCCCGTCCCATCGAGGCGCTGGCAGTTGCGGTGCGGCGGATCGAGGTAGGAGATTACCGCGTGCCGGCGAAGATGCAACGCGACGACGAAATCGGTGAGCTGGCCAGCGCATTTGGCACGATGACCGAGGCCGTACGCCAGCGTGAACTGCGTATCAGCCACCAGGCGATGCACGATGGCGTCACCGATCTCCCCAATCGGGTGGCGGCTGAGACCACGATCATGCAGGACCTGGCCAATGAGGTCGATGGGGCGCTGTTGATTGTCGGCCTGACTCGCCTGCCGGACATCATCAAGACGCTGGGGCACGCGCTGGGCGATCGTTTGATGGGAGATGCCAGTGCGCGCATTCAGCGGGTGGCGAATGGCGTTTATCTGGCCCGTATCAGCGATACCCAGTTCATGCTGTGGCTGCCCCAGACAGGACGGGCAGCAGCCGTGGCCACTGCATTGCGCATACTCGAGGTGCTCAACGTCGCCTACCAGGAGAACGATTTCAGCATCGATCGCATGCCTTCGGTGGGCATCACGCTGGCACCAGCGGACGGCGAACGTGCAGACACGTTGCTGCGGCACGCCGAGGTAGCGCAGTTTGCCGCCAGTGGCTCAGCCAGTGCCTTGAGTTTTTACGATGCCGCTACCGATCCACACCGTCCGGAGCGCCTGTCGTTGATGGGCGACCTGCGCGAGGCGCTTGATCACGATGCATTGGTGCTGCATTACCAGCCCAAGCTCGATCTTGTCCATAACCGGGTCGATGGCGCCGAAGCCCTGCTGCGCTGGAACCACCCTCGGCGCGGCTGGATGGTACCGGACAGTTTCATCAGCATGGCCGAGGAGACCGGCAACATCCAGCGAATTAGCCGCTGGGTCGTGGCCAGCGCGCTTGGGCAGGTGGGCCAATGGATTGAAGCGGGGCTGACGCTGCGCATTGCGGTGAACCTGTCCACGCGCGATCTGGAGGATGCCGATCTGCCGGCGCGGGTAGAGCGGTTGTTGGCGATCCACCGCGTGCCCGCCAGCAGTCTGACGGTCGAAGTCACCGAACGCGCCGTGCTTGGAGAACGGGACGCGGCGATCCGCGTGCTGCGGCGGCTGGCCGATCAGGGTATCGGCATCGCCATCGATGATTTCGGCGTGGGGCAGTCCACGTTTGCCTACTTGCGCCACTTTCCAGTCAGTGAACTGAAGATCGATCAAATGTTCGTGAAGCATCTCGCCAGTGACCAGAGCGACAAGGTGATCGTTCGTTCCCTGGTCAACCTGAGCCATCGCCTGGGTTACCGCGTCACGGCCGAGGGCGTGGAGGATCGCGGCGCACTGGACTACCTGGTCTCGGTCGGTTGTGACCACGCGCAGGGCTTTTTCATCTCCCACGCATTGCCGCCTGACGCATTTGCCGCGTTCGCGCGGAACTCCGCCACGGACGCCGGCGACGACGCGCTAGGCTGACCGCCCGCCACCGCCAGATCGTGGGTGTGTTGCGCGGCAGGCATGGCGCGCCCCGGGGAGTGTCGAAGTGTGACGCGTGGTGCTCTTGCGGAACAACGACGAAAGCGCTGGCGCCGATTGGGCGCTGTCCGCCGCTCTGTCCAGGTGTGCATGCGGTGCCCCGACGTGGTTTTTCTACCTGCACCACGCATGAAAGCAACTGCTTTTGCTGGAGCCACACCCGTTCGGGGCGCCCTGGCTGTGTAAACCTAGCCGTCGTCGGCCGCCGCTCGCGGGGTGAACGTGACCAGCAACTTGTCGATGCGTGCGCCGTCCAGATCCACCACCTCGAAGCGATAATCGCCCCACTGGAAAACCTCGCCGGTCTGCGGGATGCGTCCGAGCGCAGACATCACCATGCCGGCGGCAGTGTGGAAATCGTGTTCTTCTTCGCCCGGCAGTTCCACGATTTGCAACAGCTCACGCAAATCGTCGGTGGACAGGCCGCCGTCGATCAGCCAACTGCCATCGTCACGCTGGACGATGGGTGAGCTGTCGTCGGCGCCCGCATGGCCGATCTGGGTGGCACCGACCACGGCGGCAAGCAAATCGTTGACTGTCACCAGACCCTCGATATCGCCGTATTCATCCACTACCAGAGCCAGCGGCGTTTCCGCGTCGCGGAATTCTTCCAGCAGGTCCAGCGCACGCGCGTTGGACGGGATGAACAGCGGCTTGCCCAGGTGATCGAACAGGTCCAGCTTGCCTTCAGTGAAGCCA
>CAJDVT010000020.1_pt2 | contig 26711 bp, 25 predicted proteins | sample 7391411 | NCBI WGS metagenome assembly CAJDVT01 (sample SAMEA7055698, study PRJEB34461) | soil metagenome | biome: terrestrial ecosystem; feature: Peninsula; material: soil | place: Antarctica | collected 2016 | reverse complement strand
AGGGTGTTGCCGGACATGATCACCGTGATGGCCTTGCCCTGCATGTGTTCCGGGGCCAGCCGGATGCCGTAGGCCGCGATCATCGGCCACATCACGCCGGCGCAGATGCCGCCGACGATACGTGCGGCGATGATGAGCGCGTACGAAGACGCCAGGCCGACGACAATATTGGAGGCCGCGAACCCGAGCAGCAGGATCAACAGCAGCGCCTTGCGGTTGATCGCCAAGGTTGCGCTGATCAGCGGGATGGCGGCAATGGCGGAGGCCAGCGCGTAAACGCCGACCATAAAGCCCACCTCGCTTTGCTCGATACCCAGCCCGTGAGCCATCTGCGGCAAAACGCCGGACGGTACCAGCTCGGAGAGGATGCCGACGAAGGTGACGCTGGCCATCAGACCAAAGACAAACCAGGAAAAGGTCTGCTGTTCGTCAGGAGAGGAGGTTGTGGACATCTTGCTCTCGAGGCCGCGATCTATTTTTGTGTTGTCCCGCTTGCAGCACTGCGGAGCCTCGCCCCAGCCAGGTAAAGGTGGCGTGATCGGCGCTGTTTAACATCAAGGCCAGGTTCACCTGATCCGAAGATGCCCACTCGTCGTACCCGGCTCAATCGTTTTTTCGTGTGAACTTCGGGATCATGCTGACCACACCGAGAGCGATCAGGGTCGTGGCCAGAGCTATGAGCTCCATACCCATACCCGCGGCCATGCCGATGGCCGCCACCATCCAGATGCCGGCGGCAGTGGTCAGGCCTTCGATGCGTTCGTCCCGCTCCAGCTTGATGATGGCGCCCGCACCGAGGAAGCCAATTCCGGACACGATGCCCTGCATCACCCGGGTCACGTCGCTTGGGTCGATGCCCGACAACAACGGCGCCATAACGAACAGTGCCGAACCGATCGACACCAGGATGTGGGTCTTGAGGCCAGCGGCGCGTCCCTTGCGCTCGCGATCCATACCCAGTAACCCGCCCAACGCGGCTGCGGTGAACAGGCGGACCACGATCACGGTAACGGTACCTGCATCGGGCAGATCGAATTCGCTGGCCAGCGCTCGGGCGATGTCTGCGGTAACGCTCATGCGGTTTCTCCGTATGGTGATTGCCGCAGTGCTGCGAGGGTGAACTGCGCAGCCAGACTTGATTCTCGGGTTGCGGCACTTGAGGCTAGCAAAAAAAGCGGGAGGAAGAGAAAAACAGGGTCAGGTTCGTTTGATCGCGAGGTGGGGCTGGTTTATACGGCGTCCCGCGAGGCCTGACGCGGACGGAGCTTTGCGTCAGCGTTACGATTTGTTGCTGGCAGCGTGGGCTGCCCAGATGCGTTGTTGCTGTGTGTGCTGTCGAGGATCGTCGAGATGTTGCGGTTCGATGTGTTTGCGGACGAGAGCGCGGAAAGCCGATTTCCTCGTCGCGGGACTTGCGGCCACCAGCGTGGATTGCTGTTGTGGGGTGATCAGTGGGCTGCGCTGACCCAGTGCGGGGGTGTCAGCTCGTCCACCGGTAACTGGCCGGATCACCGGTCATATGTGCTCTGCCCGGAGTGCGCGCGATATAGCGGTGGCAAGTGAGTAGGTCACGGTCTGTATCAACGAGGGCTGCCTTGAAGCGCCCATCCCAAAGCGTGCCAATGCGCCGATAGCGTGCATTGAAGCTGCCGACGTGGCGTCGGCGAATCGTTTGCATCATGCGCGAGATGGCAACCGTGAATGTCGGGGTCACCAAAATGTGCACTGGTTGGTGATGAGTACGTAGGCGTGGATCGCGCACTCGTGTGTGCAGGTGCTTCGCGTAGTTCCTGCAGATAGCGCTGTTAACCTGCACGAGCGACGGAGCAGCGTTGACGATCGTTGCCGTGCTGAGCGTTATGTCGAGGGATGCTGCGGAAATCGAGTCGACGTTGGCGTGACATGGTGCATACGACCTGTTTGGTCCACATCACGGGCATGGTCGGCGACGGTTGTCGGCCAGCCGTTTTTGCTGCGTCGTCTTGTATCTTGTCGTGCTGAACCGGTTTGGTACGGCACGCCAGCAAGGTCGAGTCTGCCCCGGCGCGGCGATTGGCCGGTGCGCGTCAGGGCAGACTCGAGCTTGCTGGTCATGTCGATGGGCGTCCGCTGGAAAGCGGCGCGCTGGTGTGAGCAAAACGTGCACTCTGACCCGGCCTTGCGGGTTTTGGCCCTACACCTTGTTTTCCATCTTGCGCCGCCACGCAAACAGGCCGAGTATCGCAGCATCAAACAGCCACATGAAGTCTGGCTCCGGCACTGCCGCACGCACACCACTGAACTGGAAATCACGGATAACGTTGCCGTCACCCTCGGAGGACGGCAGGATCACGGCAAATCCATAGGTGAGTCCCCCCGGCATGACCCCATCGCTCCACAAATCCAGGAAGCCGCCGTTGTCGAGCGTGAACATCACCCCGTACGGGTCAAGAAATCCGCCTGAGAAGGGATAGTCCCAACATGTCCGTGGCGAGCCGTTTGGGTAAAAAAGATCGTCGAACGTTACCGCAGTGGCGGGTGGCGAAGGATTCAGGACATCGAGCTTGCTGTAACTCGCTGGAAAAGGCACCGGGGGGAACGGGAACGGGGAGTCCCCTGGGCTTGGTACCACATCGTTGGGCGTGGCGAAATTGCGTGGTCGCACTCCCGTGATCGCTACATTGATCATGCCCAGATTCGAGTCAGAAAAAGTGCCCGTGGCGTTCGTGATTACCTGAGCTCCGGCCGGATCGCCAGCGGTAGTGTCGGGCTCAACCGTCAACGCGGCGTGCCCGCTTCCTCCGCCGCCACTGAAGGAAATCTGGACGGGGACAGCCAGTGCGTGAGGGGCCAATGCAAACATGACCAGCGTTGCGGCTGTCAACATGCCGCCTTTAATGAACCTTTTTCTTTTCGCGCTCATAGTCTTTGCCTCCGCTCTTGATATGCCGCAGGGCGAGCTGCTCCGCAGCACCAAGAGAGGAAGCATCTTTCGTGCCTTTGCGTAACTAATTGTTTTCGTGAAACATCTTCGGAGCCGCCGGATTGCCCAGGGCCAATTCTGTAAAGCTTGGCGACGGCTTCGCCTGGGCTGTGGCGGGCGCACGGAGTTTTGGTCGCAATTTCTCCTGGGGAGAGTTGAAACCGCCGGAATGGAGCCGAAAAATCCCCTTGGCGGCATCGACAGACCTGACTTGTGATTGTGGGGTGCGGAAATGGACTCCAAATCATCGTGCTACTCAAAACCGGGAGGCGTCGCCCAGTAAACCTCAATAGTCGAAGCGCCGGAGCCATTTGATCCGAGTGAATGGGACGGCGGGAAATAACGTGAAATAAGTCCAGCAGTCCTGTCTTGCTGGACCCATACCGTTTTAGGGAAACTGGTCCTAAACAGCGCGCGGATCAACCCGGTTGTTCCAACTGCCAAGATTCCAACGACCAATCTTTCGTTCGATGGCTTCTGCAGGAAATGGACCGCCGCTTTGCCCGAGATAGAAGACGTTCTGCGTGGTGTTGAACGTGTGGCTCTGAATATACCGCAATACCGGTTCGATATCGTCCTTGCAAGCCTTTCTGGAAAACGCAAGCATCACTGCATCAAGGGTGACTTTATAGGTGTTCGAGACCTTTGTTCTGCGGGGATACAAGTCGATCGAGCGTCGAGTGACAAAAAATCCGTTGCCAGAAAAATTGGCTCCTTGCCGCGACAGCGTCGGGACGTTTTTCCTGTCCTGGGCATAGCTTTGCAACCATTCGTAATTCACCGTGCAGATAATTTTGACGGTGGGCGCAATAGGTTGTGCACGAACGTTCGTAGCGAACAGTAGAGCCAGCGCCAGAGAACTGCAGATGCTTTTCATGGCGCGTGGCCTTTGGGTGATGGTGCGACGCCGTGCGCTGACACAGGCGCCGTGCTGCGTGCTACCACGCATGATCCGGGAATGAGTCACCCCGCAGTCCGTTGATGGACCGATGATCGTCGTATGCATCACGGCGCCGCCTTTATCGTTTCTTTGAAAATTACCCGAACACCTTTGCGGGTGCACACCCAAACCGCAAGAAGTGTGAACACAAAGACGAACGCGGTGGAGAGGTACGCCAGGGGCAGGATGCGCGCTTCGGGCACGTCCACTTTGGACGATGCAAGCACAAGGTGCAGGTAAAGGCTGAATAGAACCAGGACGCACAGCAGCAAGCCGTTTGCAATGAATAGAATGGTAAAGCCGGATTTTTTCAAAGTCATCAGCAGAGACGCGGAGATGAAATAGGCCAATGGAATCATGGAAACGATTATTGAAACAGGCCAGGCGATCACATAGCCGGGTGACTCAAATGGCCCATGAAATGCACTTGCAGAAATGGGCCAAAGTACGTATGCCGACAGCGCACCGACGATGCAGTTAAGGAGGATCAGTATCCATAGCAAAACCGGTTTGGACATACTTTTCCCCTTCGTTGACTGGTTGAAGAACTTGCCGTTGTGCACTGACTTTTGAGTTGAACGCTGCCGAACTGGACGCGAGATCGAACATAAGGAGAAACAAAATCGGCGTACGCGTTTGGAGGTTACTTTCAACGCTCATTGTGTTTGCCACTTGCATTCGTTTGTATTGTGGCGTGATGGGATGCGTCACGCGCACGCAGCGCGATCACTCGGCCTACGGGCTGAAGCGGGTTGAGTTTGACATGAAAGTTGCAGTGCTCCGCCCAGGTCTCGTTGTCGTCGGGAAAGTCTTACCAGCCACCGCCGCCGCCGCCGCCGCCCCCACCTCCAGAGGACCCGCCGCCACCGGAGCTGGAGCCGGGAGCCACCGACGCAGATGAAATGGCGCTGCTGACGCCCGAGCTGATGCCACTGCTGAAGCTGGCGAAAGTGTTGGCGTTGAACGCGGTCATGCCGACGCCGTTGCCGCGGTACCAGGTCGGCTGGGCCTGCTGCATTTGTGCCGGGGTGAGCGCGGAGGCAAATCGATCGGCCCAGGCATTGCCGACGTCCAGCGCCAGGGCGTAGGGCAGGTACTGTCCAAACAGTTCGGGTGTTGATTGGGGTTTGTAGCGTGAATCGAGTTCCTGCTTTTCCGCGACACCGAGATACCAGCGGAAGCCGTTGATGCCGTCGAGCAATTTCGCGCCGTCCTGGGTTGGGGCCTTCATCCAGTGGTAGAACGCGAAGTTGGTACCCAGTAAAAGTGCGAACAGCGGAAGGATGGCATAGCCCACCATGTGACCAAAGATACCCAGGACAACCACTTCGGCAATCAGGAATGGCGTGGCGAACAGCCAGGTGCCGACCCCCTTGATGCCTCCTGCGAATCCCTTGGCATGACCGGCAGTGAGGGCCGCGCTGACCAGGGTGAACACACCGACGGTCCAGATCGACAGCCAAAACAGCAGGAACCAGGCTTCCGGTTGCGCGCCCAGCATCATTACCGCCAAGGCAGCCAGAGATATGAGCACGCCGGGCCACAATTTGGCACTGTTGGTGAAAAAGTATTTCCTTTCGTACAGCAAGGACAAGGCTTTCTGGTGTGCCTTGCGTGCCGCCCCCAGCACGACGTGGTTGGTGTTCGTGAGTACTACCCGGTCCGTGCCCGCAAACAACGATTCGAACAACTTGCGGGCATCGGCTGGCAACCTGTCCTCCGGCGCGCTGGCCGACTTGGTCAAGGTGTAAATGTCATTCGGGGCCTGCTCGATCTGCAAGCGCCCACGGGCAGCCAGATCCAGCACGCCCGCAGTGAAACAGGTGGTGTCGTAGCCCATGTCGCGCACGTAGCGCAGCGCTGCTGCCGAATCGCCATCCGGTGGTTCGTAACGCGCAACCAGTGGTCCGCTGGCCGGATCACGGCCAAAGCGATTCCAGGTCCATCCGTAGTACAGCCAAAGCAGGCACAGACCAAGCAGAGCGAGCAACAGATTGGTGTTGTCCTTCAGCAGCCACGCGAGTTTGTCGGACGTGCCGGGTTCGACGATGACGCCTTTGGGAAATTCCAGAACCACACTGAGGTTCTGGTGTGGCGCCAGCGCACTGGTGGTGTGATAGCTAGCTCCATCAGGCAAGATTTGCGCCGTCAAGTCCTGTGCGGTTGAACCCTCGCTGCCCGTGAAGCCGAGCGCCTTCAGGTTGGCAGCCGAAATGTCCCGCGGCAGGTGCACGGTGGCGCTGGCCTGGTCGATCGGAAACGCCCAACCGGTACCGGTAACGTTCCAGTACAGCTCGTCGTGGTCCGGGAAAAAGCCCAGTTGCCGGGTGGTCCGGTAACGGATCACATACTCGTGCTCGCCGGAGGCGACGTTGGTGTCCTTGTTGCCCAGATAGACGCGCACGCCGTTGTCGTGGCGCTCGGTATGCCAGTCCTCCGGCGTACCGTCGCGGCTGACGCCCAACACCTCGAAACCGATCTTCACCCGCTGCTTCCAGCGGTCCCGATAGGCGGTGGGGAAGTCGCGATAGATCCCGTGTTTGATGGCGTCGCCTTCGGCCATGACCCGGATATGCTCATCGACGCTCATGCTGCCGTCCGCGGCTATCTGAATGTCCGAGTGGTAGTCGAGGATGCGCTCCGCGGCGTACACAGGGACGGCGCGCACGAACATCATCGCCGCCATGACAAGCAAGGCGAGCACGGTTTTCATGGCGTATGTTCCGCGTCGAGTCGTACATCGACCACGGCGCGAGCGTCGGCTTCTGCGGCGAAGAAATCGGCGTCATGGAAACCGGTCATGCGGGCCATGAGAAGGTCCGGGAAGCGCTGAATGTCGGTGTTGTACTGGCGCACCGAGCCGTTGTAGAAACGCCGCGCATGTTGCAGGGCGTCTTCGACGTCCATCAGTTGCGCTGCCAGTTGGCGAAAGTTGTCGCTGGCCTTGAGATCCGGGTAGGCCTCGCGTAGTGCAATCAGCCGACTCAGGTCCACGCTCAGCGCGGCTTCATGCTCGCTGCGCCGGGCCAGCCCCTGTGCCTGGCGTGCGTGGCTGCGCTCTTCGGTAACGCGTTCCAGCAGGGCTGACTCGTGATGCGCGTACCCACGCACCGTCTCGACCAGTGTCGGCACCAGGTCGTGACGACGCTGCAACTGCACATCGACATCGCTCCAGGCCACCTGCACCTGATTGCGTGCCCGCACCAGGCGATTGAAAACCCACAGCGCGTAGCCGGCCAGTGCCAGCAATGCCAGTGCAAGAATCACGTCGGTCTTCCCCCCGCAAGGCCTGAATCAGCCAAATCCCCAGAGCGCGTGCAGCATAGCAACGGACAAAGGTGTCAGGGACAATTTCCGGGTCCAGCCATGTCGCGACTTTCGCATCCACCTTGATGGGGGGCACAACGCGTCATTGTTTGCGATCAGTCTCAAACGCCGTTCTGGTGCGGCGGAGCCGCGGCGGTCTGCAGGCGGAAAAGGCCGAAGTACACACCGAAGTTGCCGCTGTTGAAGTGAGCGGTGTCATTGCCAGGCAAGGTCCAGTCGGCGCGCAAACTGGTCTGTGTCTGTACCGGTCCGTTACCGCCGGTGTTCCAGGGGACGACGACTTGGCGCGGGCTGGCGTGGCCGAACGCGTCTTTCAGGGCGCGGAAGTCGTCAGCCTCGCCCCTGGTGCCGTGCGTCCGCACGGAGATGCTGGCGACGCGGCCGTCCCTGAGTGCCACCACGGCATCGCTGCCGCTCATGAAATCCGGGCGAGCCGCCCGCGCTACGTTCACGACAATCGTGCCGTTGACCGGTGGCTTGGCGGCGGCGGAGTACGGATCACGCGACGGGGCCGCTGGAAGCTTGAAGGAGGCAGGACGGTCATCGGGCAGGTAATTGCGCTGACGCTCGGAGCATTCGTTCAGCGAGACGGGCTGGTCCAGCGCGATGCCAGCAAGCTCGGCGGCGCGCGCGGTTTGGCTGACGGCAAGTCCCAGTCCGGCGATGGCGACCACGAAGATGGAGCATTTCATGGAGACCTCCTTGAGCCATGAATGTCCCCACCTTACGAAGAAAAGGGGACGGAGGGAATTAATTGGAAATAATTCCCTCCGTCCCCTTTGATCGTGCGCGCGTCAGACAGAGGCGGATTTCCGGCGCTTGTATGCCAGCACGCCGATTGCGCCGATGCCGACCAGGAGGAATGGCCAGCCAGCCGGCTCGGGCACCGATACGCTCGTGACTGAGAGCGAAATACCCCCGCGATTGTCGCTCAGGGTGTCGTCGTAAATGTAGAACGAAGCATTGCCGGGGGTGCCGAGCGTGAACAGCAGCGAATAGATGCCGGCGTGCGCAGACGATTGCGCTGCGCTGGTGTAGTAGCTGCCGTCGGGATTGGGGCCATAGCCACCGTTGCCGTCCGAATCACCGAAATAGAAGGAGTGCCCACCGACCGCGATGACGGCGCTGTTTTCCCAACCCTGTCTGCAGTGAGTGCCGGCCCCGTCGCAACCTGCGTTGCCGTTCCAGCGACTGAATGCCGTGTAGTCGTCCTGGGTGAACATGACTTTGTACGTGCCCGCGGCGAGGTTGAGGCTCTTGGCCGTCGCGCCGTCCGTCGAGGCGTTGGCGTAACCATCGAGATTGACGACGGTGGCGCCGACCGAAGCAGCAAAGGCCAGCGCGGCGACGGCGGAGAGTGCGAATATGGCGAGCTTGCGCATCTGAATTCCCTTGTGCGAGTGCGGATGAATACGATGTGGAAACGGATGCACGATCCAGGCCAACTAAAGAAACAGTGGAAAGACATCAGGTTGGCTGGTCGCGACGATGACCAGTCGGGATCAATTGTAAACAATTCCGACGCTTTGGCACTGGCGTTTAAACGGGAGGGCGTCCAGCAGTTGCAACACATTAGCCTCCGTCACCCGTGATCACTTGCCGTCCCCCAAGCTCACATTGATCGGGCTGTGCGTAACCGAGCTATCAGACCAATGAGACCGAGCCCGCCAAGCATCAGCAAGAGCGAATTGGGCTCCGGGACCGATGTGGGCCCTGATGCAGTCGTGTTGGTGAAGGAAAAACTGAGGTCGTTGAATTCAAATGGCCCGTTGAACAGATCTTCGAAACTGACCAGGGTCTCGCCCGGTTGCCAGTTGGCTTGAACGCGCGCATGGGTATTTGAGTCAGGATTTCGTGAAGCGGGTCCGGTGAAAAAGCTGTTCACGGTGTCATGCACGAAAAGCTCGAAAATAAGTTCGGTTCCAGGGGCGAAACTGCCCAAATCTGCAGTTGCACCAACGGCGGTCGTGTGATTATTGAAAATAAAGTTTCCGTTCAGTCGCAAATCGTTGCTGTAAGCGGCCGAGTTGCCCACGTATGTTGCGATCACATTGCTGGTGCTGCCAACAATAACCTTCAGCCCTTCGGTGCCAGGTGGAGCGATAGGGAAAGCACTGGCTCCCATTGCAAACATGATTAGTGTCGTGGCGGCAGCGACACGTACGAATGCTTGCGTCATCTTCGCACTGATAATGCTCATATGGATTCCCGGAATTGATTTGGTAACAGATACCTTTGGCAGCGATTCGATGCGGTACGCATGTGCTTGCATCATCGCTGTCAACTGGTTATCAAGCGAGATTCATGCCAAATGACAAGTGTGTGATTCCAATGGAGTTTCATTTTTGATGAAGCATCCAATTGTAAAATTTGCCGACCCATTCAATGACAACGCACCCCGCTTTTACCTCACGGTTGAAGCTGCGCTTGAGATTGCGTAGAACCGTTGAAGTGTAAGGTTTCAGGGCATCCAGCAAATGGAGTGTTCCCGCGCCGGCGCTGCCACGGTAGATGATGGAGCGGGCCATTATCCATCGCTGCCAAGTATGCGAGAGCAGGGCAACACCGGGGTTGGTGGCGACGGCCGCTCCATCCTGGAAAATAGTGAATTGACTCGATCTCGATTCCTTGCCAGAAAAAAACCCCGCCGAAGCGGGGTTCTTTTCACTGCTCAGCAGACTGGGCTGTCATGCGTAGCGGCGACGGCGCGATAGCAACCAGCCGGTAGCGAGAAATCCCAACCCAAACAGCCCGAGCGAACCAGGCTCAGGTACGCTCGTCACGGGCGGCTGAGCGATCGCGCCTTCCACGTTCAGGATGTCGAAGGCCCAGCGGTTGTCACGTTGGTTAGGAGGAGAGGAGACGTCGCAGAATGCGGTTGCACTCGGGCAGCCGAATGTTCCGGTGAAGTTGCCCTGTCCATCCCGTTCGAATCCGTCGGAAAGGTTGGGGCCACGGGCGAAGTTGTCGAACTCCATGATGCTCACGGTGTAATTGCCGGCCGCAAGTGAACTGGAAAAGAATGTATCCCAGCAATTGCCGGTGACTGAATCCGCCGCGACCAAACCGCAACCGCCATCGTCATTCTGATTGATGTAGGCGCCGGTGCTGTCGAACAGCGCGAGGATGGGATCAAATCCGCCGCGCGCTATGGTTTGCCCGGCCGCGTTGGTGCCGCCCGCATAGCTCCAGGTGCGCAGCGTGATCGTGGAAGCACCGCCGGCGGTGAAGTGAAACAGTTGGACGTTGTCATCCTGGTTGAAGGTGCCGGTGAACGAAAAATCCTGCGGCGCGGCCTGTGCCACGCCCATGGTCATCACGCCACCAAGCAGGACTGCAGCCGCCAGAGCGGATCGGATAGATGGAAACTTGATTGTCATCTTGGAACTCCCCGTCTTTGTTTGTGAAACCCCGTGTCGCCCGTACAAAGGCAAGAAAACGAAAGCAAGACGCATACCAATCAATTATTCTCTTTGGATTCAATAGATTATTACCACGTGCTCAGTCATAATTGACCAGTCTTGTAAAGATGTCCGACGGTCTTCCGATACACTGCACACGCAGCGGTGGGGCTCTGGGTACATATAGGTCGATTGCCCTCGTAAAGGCTCGAGATGGCTGGCGCCGGTTTATTCCCTGCGCTGCAGTGAACTCCATCCCTTTGCAGGAGTCTGGTGGTTACGTGTCGAAGTTTCACGCGACAATTCAAGCGCGAAGCGGCAGGCTGATGCCGGAAAACGACCCGGAGCCGGAATTGCCGTGTATTTGTGTACTCGCCAAAACCGGCACTTCGAGGTGGAAGGCCGATATGCCTCGCTCTAAGCTGTCAGCTTCACTTGTGGATTAGCGACAAGTGAAGCTGACATCTGAGCCTGATTGGTGACTGGACGATACCGCCGAGGTCCGTTTCAGGACCTCAAAGCTGGCTTGCGAGTAGCGCGGGTTCCCGCGCGTGCTTATGCGTCCATGCCGTCGCGTTTACGCACCGCTAACATTCGCAGGAGCGCGAGCATGGCGAGGCCAAGCCCCAGCATCGACAGTGTTCCTGGCTCTGGAACGGCCTGGGGTGTACCCGGAATAAAGCTGTCGGCGGTGACCCTGACATCGTAGCCATTGGTCACTCCGTGGTCCTCCAGAAGAATCTGCAGGAAGTGTGTACCGGAAGCAAGGTCCCCGAGATTGTAGGAATACTCCCCTGGGAAGAAGCTGCCGGGCCCGCGTGCGCCGCCGATATAGAAGCCATCGAGCCAGACGAAGATTCCGTTGTCCACACCAAACTGCGCAACCACATTGGTCGCACCCAGCGTGTCGAACCGGTACATCACGGCGACTTCGGAACCGACTGCCCAACTGTTGGGAATGGACGATTCAAAGCTCCAATTCGCATTCAAATTGAGCGGATCAGCAAGCCAATTGCCGAGAGCACTGCCAGCCGCCGTCAGATCCGGCGCGAGCGGAAAGGTAACCGCTGAGTCGTTGGACGTAGGGAAATATCCAGTGGAGGTGTCACCTCCGTTGGTATTGTTCAGCACCATCCCAATGCTGTCGTTGTAGAACCCCGGGTCACTTGTCTGCACCAGCATCACGGTGGCATTTGCCGCCCCCGCCATTGCAAATATGGCAGCAGCGGACACGATCTGCAGAGTGTTCATTATCACTTCCTTGAGTTTCGGTTTTGCGACCAGTCCGGGCTCGGATTCTGGTTCTGAAAACAGCAAAGCAATTCCCAGGCCAAGCGAATAAATGTAGCAAAAACAAAGCTGCGTCGCTGGAGACGATCCTTGATTCTGCTAAAAGTGTAAAATGCATCGACATCTGAAATGAGGTCAGCGACACGATCAGGAGATGGGTACCGAGCACAACAATCACGCGCATCTGTGTGGCCGAAGTGATGGAGTGGGAGCACTGGGGTGTGGCGGGCGCCGCTGCTTGCCCTTGATTGCTTATCCTGGGATCTTTTCTCGCGTCATTTGTTCAGGCGCGCCAGACAAGACACAACTCGAGCTGGCAGTGCCCCGCTATCGCACCGGAAAGGGTGAAAAGATGCGCGTGGTCGCGGAAGTCGAACAGGCGCTAAAACCTGTAGCGCCAAGGGTCCGCCACTGCGCGCGCCAGGTCGTTCCGGCTGACGAAAAAAAGGCGTCAATTCGCTGAAAGCGGTTGTCTTTGCTCTGATCAGGCGCTCGCGGCCCTCGTCCTCGAAGGACCCTACGTCGTAGCCCAAGCCGTGAGTTTTGGTGGAGCTGACATGCGCGGCCCGCTTGCTCAACCTTCTTTGCCCTGCCGCGTACAGGCGGCGTGCTTCGAGTTGCAGCACGAATTCCTCGCCGGCGCGGCCGAGCGCCCGGTTGCGTGGTTCCCGCACCAGATAGTCGCACTGTGCAGGAGAGCAACGAGGTGCATAGTTGGCCGGCGCTTCCCGTAGCTCGCTGGTGATTTTCGGCACAGGAACCCAGATTGCTGCTGTTTCGTCCACGGACGCCGGCGTTGCCGGCCGCTCAACCGCGGCTCATGCTGCGTCCTGCAGGGCCGCGTTGGGCTGGAGTTGGGATCCGGCTACTTCCAGCAGAAGATAGGGGTAGTTCGGCGGACTCTTGTAACTGGTGACCGCTGGCCAGCCCAGTTCGTCCATGACCGCGCTGATGTTGCGAAACTTGTATTCGGCGGATGCCTTGCTGCTGCCGTTGAGCCGCCGAAGCGTGTCGTGGATTCGGATGGTCTTGGTGAACCGCTGACCATTGAGCTGCAGTGTGAGCATCTGCAGGCACGCGACCACACACGCTTCCACTTCAACCCGGGTCCAGTTTTCCCCTGTTGGCATAAGTCGATTCCTCGCCGTGCCGCCATTGCGGCCAGGTTGGTGCATTAAAAGCGAGGCGCCGCTGACAGTCGTACCGAAGAGGAAAAAATGGCATCAGGATGAATTACCACCGTTCGAATTGCGTCGTGGAGGCCTGTGCGCGGCTCGGCGCAGGCGAAGAGGGTTGGGTTGAGTGGCGGTTGTCTGGCCACTGCCCCAGGATCAGTGCGAACGATTCCACGCTAGCCTCCTGTGACGTTTCGCCTCCTGGGAGAGGGGGTCTCGTCCGCTTGTCAGGAAGTGAACTCGCCTCCGTTCGGGCGGCGTTTTTCGCTTGCTGAATCGGCCTCTTTTGTTTCCGTGCGAAACCACTAGACTCCGGATGTCGGGCCTGAGTCGGCAGATCGCCGGCCGCCCGCGGATCACTGGAGGGCTTGCATGCAACCCACCGATATTGGCGACCCGCAATACTTCCACAAGGTAGTGGATTGTCAGTGGGCTTGCCCCGCGCATACCCAGGTTCCGCGCTATATCCGGATGATCGCTGCCGGGCGGTTCGACGATGCGTATTTGCTCAACTGGGATTCGAACGTCTTCCCGGGGATTCTCGGTCGTACTTGCGACCGTCCTTGCGAGCCGGCGTGCCGACGTGGGCGCGTGGAGGAAAACAACGGGGAGAAACCCGAGCCGGTGGCGATCTGCCGCCTGAAGCGCGTCGCCGCAGACAATCGCAGCGCCGATATCGAAAAGCACCTGCGCGAGCGCCTCCCCGACCCGGTGCCGGGCGCCGACGATCTCGTGCCGCTGGGTTACCACGTCACCATTTTCGAAGCCGACGCCAAGGCCGGCGGCTTCATGCGTACCCAGGTGCCACGCTTCCGCTTGCCGGAAGCGGTGATCAACGAGGAAGTGGGCTATATCCTCGGCCTTGGCGCCGAACTGGTGGGCAACCGCGAGATCGATTCCATGAAGGCGCTGCTTGCGGAAAACTTCGATGCGATCTTCGTCGGTTGTGGCGCCCCGCGCGGCCGCGACCTGCATGTGCCGGGGCGCGACGAGGCCGCGGGCAAGATCCACCTGGGCATCGAGTGGCTGGCCTCGGTGTACTTCGAGCACGTCAAGCAAGTGGGCAAGCGGGTGCTGGTCCTGGGCGGTGGCAATACCGCGATGGACTGCTGCCGCAGTGCGCGGCGTCTCGGCGGCGAAGAAGTCAAGGTGGTCGTGCGCTCGGGCTACGCCGAGATGAAGGCCAGCCCGTGGGAGAAGGAAGATGCAGAGCACGAGGGCGTCGAGATCCTGAACTGGCTGAATCCGAAATGCTTTGTGCACGAGCACGGCAAGCTGACGGGCATGTGGTTCACGCCGATGCATGCCGAGGTTGCTGCCAACGGCAAGCGCAAGCTTTTGCCCACCGGCGAGCCGGATCGCTTCATCGAATGCGACGAAGTGCTGATCGCGGTGGGACAGGAAAATGCCTTTCCATGGATCGAGCGCGACCTCGGCATGGCGTTCGACGAGTGGGGCATGCCGGTGCTCGACAAACTGACCATGCAATCGTCGTTGCCCAAGGTGTTCTTCGGTGGCGATGCGGCATTTGGTCCCAAGAACATCATCTGGGCGGTCGAGCACGGGCATCAGGCCGCAGTGTCGATCCATAACCTGCTGCAGCGCGAAGATGTGCGCAAACGACCGCCGCCGTTGACCAACCTCGTCTCACAGAAGATGGGGATTCACGAGTGGAGCTACGACAACGAAATATCCCCGGATGAGCGCTACGTTGTGCCGTGGGCGCCGAAGGAAAAGACGCTCACCAATATCCATCAGGAAGTCGAGCTTGGTTTCGATCTGCAAACTGCCTGGAAGGAAGCGCAGCGTTGCCTCAATTGTGACGTGCAAACCGTATTCACCAAGGACATCTGCATCGAGTGCGACGCCTGTGTGGATGCCTGTCCGACGGATTGCATCACCTTCACCGTGAACGGCGAAGAGACGGAATTGCGCGCGCGCCTTACTGCCCCGGCGGAAAACACCGAGCAGGACCTGTATGTGTCGGAGCCCGTCAAGACCGGCCGGGTGATGGTCAAGGATGAAGACGTGTGCCTGCACTGTGGCGTGTGTGCCGAGCGTTGCCCGACCGGCGCGTGGGACATGCGGCAATTCCTGTTCGTGGATTCCTGCGCGGGACACGACGAAGGCGCTGCAGTCGTTGCAACCCCGAAGGAGGTGTCTGTGTGAATGTCGCTGATGCTCCGGCATCAGCCGGTCGCTGCCTGCAGCTCAATCGTGGGCCGGGCGCGACTGCGCGGACAACTTGTCGGAGCAGCCGCTGGGGCGGAGGCTGTGCACGCACGACCGACGTCTGCATCGGTCGGCAGCGACGGTCGTCACATGTGAGTTGGCTTTCCATACCTGCGGAATGACGAATCAATGGACCAGGTCCTGATGCCCATCAACGCCACCAATGACTTTGTCGTCAAGTTTGCCAACGTCAACGGTTCCGGTTCTGCGTCGGCCAACGAACTGTTCGCCAAGTGCATTTTGCGCATGGGCGTGCCGGTCAGTCCGCGCAACATTTTCCCGTCCAACATCCAGGGCCTGCCCACCTGGTACGAGGTGCGGGTGACCGAGGCCGGCTGGCTCGGCCGGCGCGGCGGCTACGATCTCATGGTGGCGATGAACCCGCAGACGTGGGACGCCGATGTCGCCGGCATCGCGCCCGGCGGCTACCTGTTCTACGACAGCAGCAAACCGCTGCCGAAGTCCAGATTCCGCGACGACGTCACCATCCTCGGCGTGCCCCTGACCGATATCGCCAACAAGCATTGGGACGACCCGCGGCAACGACAGCTATTCAAGAACGTCATGTATGTGGGCGCGCTGTCGGCGCTGCTGGGGATCGAGCGTGCTGTGATCGTGCAATTGATCAGTGAGCAGTACAAGCGCAAACCGGCACTGCTGGAGCCGAACACGCACGCGCTGGATCTTGGTCGCGACTACGCCGGTCAGCATTTCGGGCTCATCGGCTTGCGCGTCGAGCGTCGCGACGCCGTGGGCGAGCGCATCTTCGTTGACGGCAATAGCGCGGCAGCGTTGGGCATGGTTTACGGCGGCGCCACGGTCTGTGCGTGGTACCCCATCACGCCGTCGTCGTCGCTTGCCGAAGCCTTCGAGAAATATTGCGCCAAGTTGCGAGTGGATCCCGAGACTGGCAAGCATCGCTACGCGATCGTGCAGGCCGAGGACGAAATTGCCTCGATCGGTATCGTCACCGGCGCGGGCTGGAACGGCGCGCGCGCGTTTACCGCAACTTCCGGTCCCGGCATTTCCCTGATGAACGAGTTCATCGGTCTGGCCTATTTCGCCGAGATCCCGGTGACTCTGGTGGACGTGCAGCGGGGTGGGCCGTCCACCGGCATGCCGACACGCACCCAGCAGTCGGACGTGCTGTTCTGCGCCCATGCCTCGCATGGCGACACCAACCACGTGCTGCTGTTCCCGGAGGACCCGCACGAGTGTTTCGAATTTGCTGCCGCTGCGCTGGATCTGGCTGATCGTCTGCAGACGCCGGTGTTCCTGTTGAGCGACCTCGACATCGGCATGAATCAGCGCCTGTGCGATCCGTTCGTCTGGGACGAGGCGCGCCGGTACGATCGCGGCAAGGTATTGACCGCCGAGCAACTGGACGCGGGTGCGGCGTTTGGCCGTTACCGCGACGTGGATGGCGACGGCATCGCCTACCGGACTTACCCTGGAACGCACCCGACGCGTGGAAGCTTTTTCACCCGCGGTACCAGCAAGAACGCGGATGCAAAGTATTCGGAGAAGGGCGAGGATTACATCCAGAACATGCAGCGTTTGCAGCGCAAGCTGGAGACTTCCAAGAAGCTGCTGCCACAGCCCATCCTGCATCGCGCGGCCAAACCGGCGAAACTCGGGGCGATTTATTTCGGCTCCACGGGCGGCTCGATGGCCGAGGCCATCAGCAAACTCGAAGCCGGTGCGGTGCACATCGACGCGCTGAGGGTACGCGGTTATCCGTTTGCCGATTCCGTGCTGGACTTCATTGACCAGCATGAGCAGGTCTTGGTGGTGGAGCAGAATCGCGACGCACAGTTGCGCGCGCTGCTCATCGAGCAATTCGAAATCGATCCTGCGCGGCTTGTCGCCATCCTGCACTACGACGGTACGCCGATCACCGCGCGCTTCATCATGCGGGCGATAGGCGAGCGCGTGCATGCTGCCGAAGGCGCTCGACTGCGCGACGACAAGGTGACATGAAATGACCTATCTGCCCAAACCCAGGCTTCATCATCCATCGCTGCAACGCAACCGCGTAGGATTCATTCGCCGCGACTATGAAGGCGCGATCTCGACTCTGTGCGCGGGCTGCGGACACGATTCCATTTCCGCCGCGATCATCCAGGCGTGCTGGGAGCTGGACATCGAGCCGCATCGCGTGGCGAAGATCTCCGGCATCGGTTGCAGCAGCAAGACACCGACCTATTTCCTCTCCGCCTCGCACGGGTTCAACGCCGTTCACGGGCGCATGCCTTCGGTGCTCACCGGTGCCAATCTGGCCAACCGCGAGTTGCTGTATCTGGGTGTCTCGGGCGATGGGGATTCGGCCTCGATCGGCATCGGGCAGTTTGTGCACTCGATCCGTCGCGGCGTGGACATGGTCTACATCGTGGAGAACAACGGTGTGTATGGCTTGACCAAAGGGCAGTTCTCGGCGACCGCCGATCTGGGCAGCAAGTCAAAAAAAGGTGCGATCAACACCGACGCGCCGGTGGACATGGTGGGCATGGCGTTGCAATTGGGCGCGAGCTTCGTCGCCAGCAGCTTCTCCGGCGACAAGGCGCAACTGGTGCCGCTGCTGAAAGCGGCGATGACGCACAAGGGTGCCGCGTTCCTGGACGTGATCAGCCCATGTGTCGCGTTCAACAATCACGAGGGCAGCACGCGGAGTTACGACTACGTGCGTGAGCACAATCACGCCTTGTGCCGGATGGACTTCATCTCGCCACGCGCCGAGATCGCGGTCGACTACGCGCCCGGCGAGGTGCGCGAGGTGCACCAGCATGATGGCAGTGTGTTGCGCCTGCGCAAGCTTCCGGAAGGTCACGACAGCAGCGATCGCGTTGGGGCGATGAATTATTTGCACGCTTGCCAGGCACGCGGCGAGATCGTCACCGGCTTGCTGTACGTCGACCCCGACGCCGCCGACCTGCATGCACATCTGGATACCACGCCGGTCGCCTTCAACACCCTTGGCGAGCGCGAGCTGTGCCCCGGTTCCGCGCTGCTGGACGCGATCAACGCCGACCTGCGCTGATCGACGCTCAGCCAGGGAGCAGGTCACCGCACTCCGATGTCCCGGGTCAGGCAGCCTGGGATTGCAACGACTGACGCCGGTGAGCTCCCCATCGAGCGATAGCCGTCGCAACGCCCGAGTCCCGGAGCGGGTCAGTCGAACAGGCTGCGTTCGCGGCCTTCGTGGTCGAGCAGCCAGCGTTTGCGCTCGAGGCCGCCTGCGTAACCGGTCAGTGAACCATTGCTGCCCAGTGCACGATGGCAGGGGATGAACAGCGATAGCGGGTTGCGTCCTACCGCTGCGCCGACGGGGTGAAACGCAGCGGGCCGCCCCAGCGCTCGCGCAAGCGCCGCGTACGTAGTGGTTTCACCCCATGGCACGGCGCGCAGTGCGCTCCATACTTGCTGCTGGAATGCAGTGCCTTCGGGTGCCAGCGTTATCTGGAAGTCTGTCGACGTGCCAGCGAAATAAGCATCGAGCTGTTGTCGCGCTGCGTGCAGAACGGCTGTTTCATCCTCGTGCCAACCGAAGTCCGCGTTGATCTCGGGGAAATACTTCTGCCCCTCGAACCAGCCGCCCTTCAGCGCCGCGTCGCGGGCTGCCACGATGAACATGCCAAGTGGTGTCTTCACTCGCACGTACGCGACATTACGCAACTGCATCCGCTTGCCCTCAACGATTGATTGCGGCCATGGTCTCACGCCGAGGAAACCGTACGCCAAGCGCAGTTCCTCAAGCGAATGGGTCATTACTGCGGGTTTTCCCGCGTTGCTGGTCGTCGAGACGCCCATACTGGCCTCAACTCAGGAGTCACTATGGAAACGATCCACGTAGTCCAGCCGTTTGTCCACGGCAAGAAGGGATTGGTAGCGGTGCAGGTCTTGCAGTTCAAGACGGCCGATGAGGCCATGCGCAGGGCAGGCAAGCTGGCCGCAACGCATGCCGGCATCGTTGCCTACAGCATGGAGGTGGACGAAGCGGGCGGGGACTATGGCACACCGCGCGTGCTGTTCCAGTCTGGGGAGGTGCCCGAACTTTGAGCAGTCATCTGGAGATGCGAGGTACGGATCGGAGCCTGACCTGTTCCGGTGTGCTCATGCGTGCACGTGGAGTTGATCCAGGCCTTGTGTCAGGGCCAGGGTATTAACCGGTCCGTCGAATGAGCTTCCCGTTTTCGGGTGCCTGCGGATTCCCCTCTTTGCCCCAGGTAAGCCTGACCGCGTCCGCTCAGTGTGTCGCTTTGTCAACCTGCAACCACCGCTGAAGCGCTGGATCGAATGCCGTCTCCGTGTGCGGCAATGGCACTGAAGTTTCAAAATGGCCCGCGTGCGACAACGCCAGAATTGTGGTTCGGCGGTAGCTGCAACGGGAGAAATTGGGGGCACCGCGATTTCGTTGCCAGGCGGCCGGCAAGAAGGCAAAAAAGTCTTCGGGACGATATCCGACATCAAATTGGGTGATCGGCTGGTGGCTTGGAGGCGGTCCAGCCAAGTCCGGTTCCCTCATCAACGGCAAAATTTCGCTCAAAAGGAGGTGGCCAACTGATCCACTCCATCAGCTTGTTGAGAGTGAGCCTGATCTGGTTTTTCAATCGCGTCGGTCACCGGAGTGGCGGCTGAGGGCCGGATGCAGTCTCTGCCGGCTGCCTTGGCGAGGTAGAGCTGGTCGTCGACCTCCTGCAGCAGGTCGTCCGGGTGGCGCATCGTCAAGGCCGGTACGGCAACGCCCGCGCTGACTGTCAACGTAATGGCGGTGCTTCCATTGCTTTTGGGCGTCGGCAGTTGCAGTTGCCGGATGGTGAGGCGAAGCTGTTCGGCCAAAGTGATGGCCTCGGAGAAGGTCGCACTCGGGAGCAGGCACATGAACTCTTCACCGCCGTAGCGGGCACCGAGCTGTCCGTCTGCGGGAGGTATGAAAGCACCAATGACGCCTCCGACAAGGCGCAAGGCGACATCGCCGGCGGGATGACCAAACCTGTCGTTGAACTGCTTGAAGTGATCGAGGTCCAGCATCACCAAAGCCATTGGCGTCCCGCTTTCCTCCCACCGCGCCCAAGCCTGAATCAGTTGTCTGCGGAACGCTCGCCGGTTGGTCAGGCCGGTGAGTTCGTCAGTGGTGGACAGCCTGCCGAGCAGTTCAGTTTGGCCAAACAGGATTCGCCGTTCGCTCTGGGCGCGGGCACACTCGGTAATGCCCATCATGTGTCCGAGCACGATCACGATGATTGTGAATATCACTTCGTCGAGCGCGGGCGGTGGGGATGTTGCCAACCATGCCGGAATAATCAGTGCCGAGTAGACAACGGCCAGCGTGATGATGGTCATGAAGTTGTAGCGCCCCGTCAGGTACACCACCATCACGCCGGCGAGCAGCAGCAAGGCTCCGCCGAATGCCATGCCCTCGCTGGTTGCGATCAGTGTGGCCACCACCGCATATAGCGCAAGGGTCGCGGCCACGAGGTAGCGCGTCGAGTAGGGCTGACGCGCACGCCAGATCAGTGCGCCCGCCGTTGCCATCAAAAGGAGAATGAATGTCTGGGCACCCACGTCGACTGGCGTGAATGTATGCGTGCCCGCCAGGGTGATCGCCAAAACGGTCAAGTCGATAACCGCGAGGATGGCGGCCACCAGCGTGAGCGTCCACCGCTCCATCGGCGCATGGAACTCGCGAAACCGCCGCTCCTGGTCCCGGTCAGCGAGCTGCATGCTCCACCGGGTGAGTTCCACGGACTCCGATGTAGTCAACGTGACCATGAATCTCGACTACTTGCGGTTGTGTTGTTGTCGCTATCGGCAGTCACGGGAAATTCTGAAGTCCTGCCGTGACGAAAGAGGTGGCGGAGGCCCTCTCTGCCAAGTGAGGAGACCCTGGGTTGAGGGTGAGATGTGGCTTGCGCAGATCCCCGCGAACAGTGAGGTGATGGATCATGGCGGGCATCGCCCGGATTCCACGTGCGGAAATGGGCGGTGTCCCGCTGCACATGGTGCAGCGGGGGAAGAATCGGCTGCCGTGTCTGCCGCTCGACGACGACCGGCATCGTGACCGGTAATGCCTGCTGCACGCGCCGCTTGGCGTTGCCTGCCGTCGGCATGCCGATGTGTTGATGGACAATCATGTGCACCCCCTGCTGACGCTTGGCCAGGCCCCCAGATCGTTACGAATGGGCATGTTCAAGGCAGCAAGAACCATGCCACTGAATGTTGATGGCGTTGAAGCTGCGGTGGAACCCCGGATCCCGACTTTTACGCAGTGGATGTATTCCGGGCGTGCATGACCCGCGCGGGTCTTCGCCTTGCCGAGTGCGCCTGCCGAGCCGTGCGGGCGGGTGTCGCCGCCATAAAAAAATGGCTGCTTGCTCCAAGGTGAGCCGAAGCTCGGCTGCAACGCCGCGCATCGCGGTGGTCACGATTAGACCCCCAGCGGCACCCCTCGACCTGACGCGACCGCGGGCGGCACTAGGGGGCGCCTACCTTGCAGGGAGACGTGTCAAAAGGCACGACCAAGGTTCGACTGAATTTGCGCAGTAGGGGCCGCGGCGTTGACTCGGTCAACACCGAGCGCTCCCTGTGTGCGATGACGGTGAGTGGAGTGCCACGTTGATCGAACATGGCGGCGAGGCGGTGAGGTGTCTGTAGCTTGACGTGGCTCAGCGGATCCGCTGGCCATTGCCAGGGCCGCGGATCACGTCCCGGCAGTGCCACCAGGCACCGCCGACGCTTTGATTTGGGACAGTATCGGCCAGCGATCAATGAGACGCTCTTCGCACGCCCCGGGCGATTTACCGGGTGACGAGGACAGCCAATGCACCAAGTACCCACAAAAGCTCGACTCGCGGAGCTTGCGGGAAAGATGGTCATCTGGAGCCGGGACCCGCCCAATGCGGCGTACGAACGGTGTCGGTACAACCGCGGGGGCAGAACAATTTTCTAGGTGTGTGCCTCCGGAGTTGTTCGTGATTTCATTGCGCAGGCGGAAAAGAACCGCAGCATCTGTTCGGAGGCATCCGGGCCGCTCGGATCGGTGTAACTTCCGGCTGCATCGCCACCGGACCAGGCGTGGCCGGCGCCTTCGATCATCCAGTGTTCAGCGGCGACGCTGCCATCGGCGAGCGTGTGCACCGTGCGTGTGTATCGACGACCGCCGGCAGCAATGCCGCGCTCAACCTGGGCACCTTTCGCCGCTGCGGCCTCCACGCCCTCGCTGGCGAGGCTCTGGGCGATTACGCCGTGGCCATTGTTCGGGTGCACGGTGGTGTCATTGTCGCCATGGAATACGATGGCAGGCACTGCTCGCGACGTCCGGCCACGTTCTCCAGAGCCCGGCACAGTTGGGCGGCGTGGCCCGCCACCGTGCATCGCGGCGAAAGCGGAAGGCACATCGCTGGCGAGGCCAATTGGCAGCCCCGAGTGCACGCCGATCGCGGTATAGAGGTCCGGGTGCGTGTTGGCGAGGACCGCTGCCATTGCGCCGCCTGCCGAGAGGCCGGCAACGTAAACCCGACGATCGTCCAGACCGTGTGTTGCGATCAACTGGCGTGTCAGCGCGGCGAGCAGCGCCGGTTCGCCGCCTCCGCGCCGCTGGTCGCTGCGACGGAACCAGTTCCAACAGTGCGTCGCGTTGCGGCTTGCGGGTTGTTCCGGGTAGGCGACGACGTACCCATGCTGCTCGGCAAGCGTGTTCATGCGCGTGCCACGTGCGAAATCGTCCGGCGATTGCGTGCAACCATGCAGCATCACCAGCAGCGGCGCGTTTGTCGTGTCGAGACCGCCGGGGACGAACAGTTTGTAATCGAGCGCGCCGGCGTCGCCAACGAAGCGGCGCGCTTCGAATGTAGCGCGGGTGCGATGCGTAGTTGTCGATGTGGCTCGGGGCTTTGCCGGTGTGTCCACGCGCTCGACCACGCGGAACTCGACGTCGATGCAATCCGGACCCGGGCGAGGGTCTGCTGCATTAAAGGTGTCGTCATTGCGCGCAGGGGACGGCCCGTCAGCGACAAGCCCCTGTTGAATCGCAGCCGTGGCGGCGTGCAGATCGCCTGACTGCATCAAGCGCAGGGCGTGCTGCAAAGACTGATTGAATGGTTTCATGCGAAGTCCTGTCAGTGGATGCGATCAGCCAGCGCCGCCTTGACCAGCGGACTGGCCTGCAGCACGCCGAGCACGGCGATTGATTCGATTGTCTCGGCGGCGAGTTCGGCCGACACGTCTGCGGCGATGCGCACCAGTCCGAGCGCCTGAATGCGCAGCCGTTGGCCGGCCTCGCGCGCGGCCTCGAGATCACGGCGTGAGTAGTCCTGCAGGCCGAGCACGAGGGTGCGGCGCGCGACGGTCTGCCTGACCACGTCCGCGTGTACGGCTAGCTGGTTGCGGATTGCTGTACGGATGAGGTCGGTGCGATTCGAATAGAAGCCTTCCTGCACGAGCAGGTCGACCTGACCGAGATCGACGACCCCGAGATTGATCGTGATTTTTTCACTGTCCGCGGGTGGGCGGAGTCGCGGCTCGGTCATGGAACGCTCTCATGGAATAAATAGTTTGGAGATGTTAGCACCATCCATATGGATGGTCTATGGATGTCATACGGCATATCCAACTGCTTTCGAGTCACCGGTGAAAGGTGGTCACAATCGTCCCACCCGTTGACTAAACGGCTTCGCAGGAACGTTTCGGCTGAGCGCCGACAGCAGGGCGCACGCACCTGTCACCCCGCTCCAGGCCGGGAGGACCGTAAGGAAATCTGCCACACAGCAGGACAGCACGCGCTTTTGACGCTGTCGTGGCCGATGCGCTGTTTCGGCGCAGGCCCACTTTTCGGCACTTGCATGTGGCGCGATCACCCCGGTTGTCCCGTAGTGGCGCGCAAGCGGTTTGAACCGAGGCGGATTGGCGCTGACGGAGTGGACAAACGGCAGAAGTACCCTCCATTTCGAGCCGCCGCAACATGCACGGTTGAATCCAAGGGGCGGCTACCATGGCGCCATGTCCATACTGCTCATGAACCTGCGCAACGTGCCCGCTGACGAGGCCGCCGAAGTGCGCGCGATGCTCGACGCGCACCAGATCGCATTCTACGAAACCAGGCCAAGCATCTGGGGAGTTTCGGCCGGCGGGATCTGGGTGACTGACGACGCGGATTTCGCCAACGCCCGACGCGCGATGGACGATTATCAACAGCGGCGCAGCGCCCGTGCCCGCGCCGAATACGCGGCGGCCAAGCGCGCAGGAACCGCGGAGACGTTCGTCTCGATGCTTCGCGCGGAGCCGGTGCGGGTCGTGATCAGCGTGCTGGGCATACTTGTCGTATTGGGCTTGGTGGCGCTTCCATTCCTCCTGTTGCGCGCGTAGGCGTCCGGTCGGTGATCACGCGGGGCAGGGGTGGCGATCCCGCTGGCGGAAGGTGGCTTCCAGTGTGCGCAGCAGCGGAAATCCGAGCTGCGCACACACCGGATCGTTGGATTCGGGGCGCTGGTGCGCTGGGTGGACCAAAAAGGCCTTGTTCATCCGCCTGCTGGGTTCCTGAAGCTGGCCGGTGAAATGGAGATGCTCGTCAGCATCACCAGGTTGTTCTCGACAAGCTCTGCGCTGCGCTGCCGTGGCTTGATAGCCATTTCGATGCTGACTTTGCGTACAGCATCCACGTATCGCCAGCGCAAGTCACAAAGACATCGTTCATGCGCAAGCCGGTGCGGCACATCGCGCAACCGGGACGGCGTCAAAACTTTCCGCTTGAACTGACCGTGGAAACGTTTCTGCAGACTGACGTGTTTCAGTCGCAGGCGCTGCCGTTGGTCCGCGAAGCGGGGATCGGACCATTTCCCGTATCGGCGCGATTGCGGCGTCCTTGAGGACGGGTCCGACCGGATCGCGGGAAATGGCGCGCAACGCAAGACACGGGTCGCTCACTCAATTCCGGCTCGACACTCATGAAAAGGCCAGGTTCACTTCCTCCACTCCGGGAAGTGAGCCTGGCCTTGTTGCCCTCTACGCGTGGCGTGGGCAGGACGGCTTGTCACGCCGCCTGTTTTGGACCGAGGTGTTCGCCTTTCAGGGCCCGCTGCACGCCGGCATCGGCACGCATGCGTTGGTCAAACTTCTTGAGGTTGTCCAAACCGGAGAGATCCACCTTGACCAGACCGCACCAGAGCAGCAAGACGAACAGATACGGGTCCGCAATCGAACGAGTCCCCGCCAGCCATTCCTGCCCGGCGAGGTGCCCATCCAGGCGCTCGAAATACGTGCGCAGCTCCGCGCGCGCAGCGTTCTTGGTCTTTTCGATAGCCGCGTCGTCGCCCAGGTAGCTGGTGGCGCCGAACAGCGGCTTGAAGGTTGGATGCATGTCCGAGTTGATGATTGCCAGCCAGCGGTTGACTTCCGCACGGCCACGGGGAGTGCCATCGCCACCGAGCTTGGCTTCGGGGTGCTTGTCGGCCAAATAGTTGAGAATCGCGGCATTCTCGTACAACACCCAACCGTTGTCGTCGATCGTCGGTACCTTGCCGAGGGGGTTCAATTTGCGGTACGCGGGCGTGCCAAGGTCTTCTTTCTGCATGAGCTGGACGGTGTACGGTTCGCCGATCCATTCGAGCACGATGTGGGTGGCGAGTGCGCATGAACCTGAAAAACTGTAGAGCTTCATTGATATCTCCGTGGGTGAAAGTCCGTTCAGATATATGCGATGCGAGCGGAGGTATCAAGCGGACGAAGCGCACAGTCCGGTTTCTCAGCGCGCGCTTCACCCACGCGATGAGACTCGCGTCGCTGTTCCCGGCATGCTGAACTTGGCCGCGTTGCGCTGTACGCCCATCGGGGCGCGGCTGGTCAAGCGCCTTGCAGGCTTTGTGACCGGGGAGCGGATTGGCCCGGGCGAAGGCTCGCGTGAATGTGTGCAGCGAGAGACATGGGCGGCTTGATGCAGGGCGATCGAGCGAGCCTGACCGCGTCCGTTGTGCTCGACCACTTGCCATTGGCGCTCGCCCTCATGCTTGGTCGAGGCGCCTCCAGCCCGTCACGCCCCACTCAGGGCATGCCCGCCTGAGTGCAGCAACGACCTGGCCTTCACGACGTTTGGGTACATATGGTGCTCGCAAACCTTCGGAGCAGGCCATGAACTACACCATCCGCGGCTTTGGACTGCTGCTGGCCGCGAGCGGGCTGCTGCTCCTCGCCGGCTGCGTTACCCCGGGCGGCTATGGCAGCGTTCCCGGTGGCTACGACCAGCCAACAGCCGACTACCCGTCGCAGTTTCGCAGCACGCTGCAGGGCACTGTCGACGGCGTCGATCGTGGTTATAACCGGATCATCGTGGTTGTCGACGATCCGCGCACCGGCCGCAGACAGCGGACGGAAGTGCGTTACGACCAGCGCACTCG
>CAJDVT010000017.1_pt1 | contig 27234 bp, 24 predicted proteins | sample 7391411 | NCBI WGS metagenome assembly CAJDVT01 (sample SAMEA7055698, study PRJEB34461) | soil metagenome | biome: terrestrial ecosystem; feature: Peninsula; material: soil | place: Antarctica | collected 2016 | reverse complement strand
CGGCTATCGTAACCTGCAACAGCCAACGATTCCTGACTTGCGAGAATGGCTCTCATTACCAGCGCTGGGCAGATACATGCATGGTATAGTTCACACCTGTTTGGACGTCCAAAACCCATGAATCAGGCAAGCCTCGCCGCGAGTGCCGATAACACGTTTGCATCCTGCGCAGAGACCGTAGCGTGTGCCGCGCGGGAGTTGGCTGCACTTGGCTGGGCTCCTGCCACCAGCGGCAACTTCTCCATGCGCGTGGGAAACGCGTCGGCGGCCATCACCATCTCCGGACGTAACAAGCGCAACGTCGGCCGCGACGACATCATGCTGGTCGACCTCGAGGGACGGCCGGTCAATACCAGCGCGCAACCCAGTGCGGAGACCGCGCTGCACACCCAGCTTTACCGACGCTTTGCCGACGTCAACGCCGTGCTGCACACGCATTCGCGCACGCAAAGCGTCGCATCCCGCTTGTTCGCCATCGACGGCGCCGTGCGCCTGCAAGGTTGGGAGTTGCAAAAGGCCCTCAACGGCCATGCCACCCATACTGACGTGCTGGAGATCCCGGTCTTTCCCAACACCCAGCACATGCCCGAACTCGTGGCCCGCGTGGCAGCGTGGCTGGACGCGGGCAAGCCATTGCAGGCTTACCTGATAGACGGCCACGGCATCTACACCTGGGGCCGGGACATGCCTGAGGCACGCCGCCATCTGGAAGCTTTGGAGTTTCTGCTCGGCTGCGAGCTGGACCTGAGGAGGTTGCAACGATCATGAGTCGACTGCGGATTTTCGCCGAAACGCGTCCTGACGTACCGCTGCGGGTTCTGACCGAACGTCCGGCAATCACACAGGCCCTGGATGAGGTCGGCGTACGTTTCGAGCAATGGGCGGCGCAACACCCGATCAAGCCCGGCGCATCGCAGGACGACGTGATCGCCGCCTACCGCACGGATATCGACCGTCTGATGCGCAGCGAGGGCTATCAGTCGGTCGATGTCATCAGTCTCACGCCCGATCACCCTGACCGCGCCACGTTGCGGCAGAAGTTTCTGCATGAACACAGTCACAGCGAGGACGAAGTGCGCTTTTTCGTCGCGGGCTCCGGCCAGTTCACGCTGCACATCGGCACCAAGGTCTACGACGTGCTGTGCGAACAAGGCGACCTTATCGGCGTACCGAATGGCACGCGCCACTGGTTTGACATGAGTGAAGCCCCCTGGTTCGTGGCCATTCGCCTGTTCACCAACAAGGATGGCTGGGTAGCGCAGCCCAGTGGCGACGACATCGCCAGTCGCTTCCCGCGCATGGAATCCGCCGCGCACCGCCCGTAGGCGCCTGCTGGGCGCGGAGCTCTTCACGCCGAAGCTGGATACTGCAAGAGCATCGCCCGCTAGCGGGCTCCCATCCCGCAGACCGGACGCCAGCTTCCCATGACCAAGATTCGCGCCATTGTCACCGACATCGAAGGCACGACCAGTTCCATCAGCTTCGTGCACGATGTGCTGTTTCCGTACGCACGCAAACGCCTGCCAGCCTTCGTCGAAACGCATGGGGACCAGCCCCAGGTACAGCACTGGCTGCACGAAGCAGCGCGTGAGGCCAATCTGATCGAAGCCGGCCGCCAGGACATCATCGAGATGCTGCTGCGCTGGATCGACGAGGATCGCAAATCAACGGCACTCAAGGCGCTGCAAGGGATGATCTGGAAGGATGGCTACGTTGCCGGGGAATATCGCGCACACGTTTATCCGGAGGTCGCCGCGCGCTTGCGCGAATGGCGCGCAGAGGGCTTGCGCCTGTACGTGTATTCATCCGGCTCCATCGCGGCGCAACAGTTGTTCTTTCATTACAGCGAGGCTGGTGATCTCTCGCCGCTGTTCGCTGGCTACTTCGATACCACTACCGGTCACAAGCGCGAGCCGGCGTCCTACCAGCGCATCACCGAGGCGGTGGGTGAGCAGCCAGAGCACATCCTGTTCCTGTCGGACGTTGTCGAGGAACTTGACGCGGCACAGGCCGTCGGCTGGCAAACCGCCTGGGTGGTCCGCGATCCGCTGGCACTGCCAGTTGCATCGCGGCACCCGGCGTTTCGTGATTTTGACGCCGTCACCGTGTGAGGTCCCTGAAACATGCGCAGCGTAGTGATCGTCGTGATCGCGCTCATCGCCGGGGTGCTGCTCACACTGGCCATTGGCGACAAACGGTTCCAGATCGGCGGCGGCAGTGCTATCGCGCCGACGGGCAGTGGCGTACTCACTCACGCCGGTGCTGAGGCGGCACCGGCCTCATCACTGGATGACAGCACGGACGCTACCACCAGCAGCGACTGGCCACGCAGCGGCCCATCGCCCGAGCAAGTGCTGTACGCACAGCCGCGCATGGTGCGTGACACGCTGCGCAGGCTCACGCCCCGCGTATCCGGCACACCCAACCTGTACGTGCTGGCATTGGCCGGTGACGGCGGTGAGGACGTGTTCGCCAACGAAGTGGAGTACGCCAGCCGGCTGTTCGCGCAGCGCTTCGGCAGCACGACACACACCGTGATCCTGGAAAACAACCCGGGGAGTCTGTCTACCCGACCGCTCGCCAACTGGACCAATCTGGACGCCATGCTCGAGGGACTGGCGGACGTGATGCACCCTGAGCAAGACATTCTGCTGCTGTACATCACCACGCACGGCGACGAAGACCACAACCTGTTGATTGACATGGATCCGCTGCCGCTCGACCAGATTGGCGCAGCCGACCTGGCCGGCATTCTGCGCAAGCATGGGTTCAAGTGGAAAGTCGTGGTGGTGAACGCGTGCTACTCCGGTGGGTTCATACCCCCGCTGCGCGGCGCGGGAACCCTCGTGCTCACGTCCGCGCGCGCCGACCGCAGTTCATTTGGCTGTGGCAGCGCGTCGGACATCACGTACTTCGGCAAGGCCTGGCTGGTCGACGGTCTGAACCGAACGCCGGATTTCGTCGACGCATTCCAGCAGGCGAAGCACGAAATCGACGCCTGGGAGCGGAAGGACCAACTGACCGCTTCCGAACCGCAGCTATCTGTTGGCCCAGGCATTGCCGCGCAGCTCGCCCTGTGGCGCAACGGGGTCACACCCGGGCCGGCTGTGTCGTTCAAACCCGCAACGGTGGAGAAAGCGCAGATAGCGGCGCAATAGTGCGCAGCCGTTGGCGTACTACTCCCCGCCTTCGCTCCGCAGCGCGTAGATGCCCGGAAGGTTGCGGCCTTGTTCGTGGTAGTCCATGCCAAAACCGAACACGTAGCGATCCGGCAACACCACACCGTTGAAATCCGGGGCGATGCCCTCGGCGACCCGGTTGTGCGCCTTGGTGCACAAGGTGGCGATCAGCACCCGCCGTGCGCCACGCTGATAGCAATCATCGCGCACCGCCTTCAGCGTATGGCCTTCATCAAGGATGTCGTCCACCAGCAACACGACGCGGTTGCGCAACGGCACCATCGGCTCGCGCAGCCACTGCAACGCGCTGCCAGTGGTATTGCCGCGGTAGCGCGTGGCGTGCACGTAATCAAACTCCAGGTCAGTCCGGATGGCCAAAGCCAGCTCGCCGGCAAAGATCAGCGCGCCGTTCATGACCGTGAGAAATACCGCGCGCTCGCCATCCAGGGCCGCATCAATGTGCGTGCCCATGGTGCTGATCAAGCCCTGTAGCTCACTGCGATCGTGCAGCAGTTCAGCGTGGGCCAAGGCGTCGGCGAGCGAAGGTGCAACAGTGTTCATGCGTCTCCTTGTGTGGCATTCAACGCCGTGATGCGTGCGACAAAGCGGTCGCGTTGTGGATTGTCAGCCAGCTCGGCCCAACTGGCGCCCAGTTCCCCGCTCAGGGCAGCGAGCGCTGCCGGCAGCGCGCGATACGGCGAACTTGCTGTGGGCGGCATCGACGCGATGGCTTCGGCCACCACATCGGGAAAGCAGGCCAGTACCAGATCACAACCAGCATGCAGATGGGCGCGGACGCGCGCGCCGATGGAGCCTGCCGCGCCGGCAGCAGCCATGCTGATGTCGTCGCTGATGACTGCACCGGTAAAGCCCAACTCGCCGCGCAGGATGTGCTTGATCCACACCTGGGAATAACCGGCTGGCTGTGCATCCACGGCAGGATAGATCACATGCGCCAGCATCACCGCCTCGGCATGTGTCGCGATGCAATCCACGAATGGCAGCAAATCATCCCGCCGGATGACGTCCAGGCTGCGCTCATCGACTGCCCGTGCCTTGTGCGTGTCAGCCGCGACCGACCCGTGGCCGGGAAAATGCTTGAGTACGCAACCCATGCCGGCCAGGTGCATGCCGCGCACGTAGGCTTGTGCCAGCTCAGCGGTAACCGCCGGGTCAGCGTGAAACGCGCGCAGGCCGATGGCGGCATTGCCACGCGCCAGATCCACCACCGGCGCAAAACTGAAATCCACGCCACTGGCGCGCAGCTCGCTGGCCATCACCCAGGCGTGTTCCTCGGCCAGACGCACTGCGTCCGCTGAATCCCGATCGTAGACCGCACCGATGGCTGCCAGCGCCGGCAGACGGGTAAAGCCCTCACGGAAGCGCTGCACCGTGCCGCCTTCCTGATCCACGGCAATCAACAGACACCCGTTCCCGGCAGCGCGAATCGCATCACACAAGGTCAGCAACTGCTCACGCGACTGAAAATTACGCGAGAACAGCAGCACCCCGGCGACGCACGGCTCTGCCAGCCACGCTCGTTCCTGTGCGCTGAGTTCCAACCCGGCCAGGCCGATCATCAACACGTGACATCACCTGCGCTTTTCTCAACGGCGGACCACTGTCGATACGGGTGTTCGATCAGGCTGACGTTGTAGTAACGGCGCAAGGCGCTGACCTCCAGCCCGAGCCAGGCTGGCTTGGGGAATGGTGCGTCGATGGCCGGCAGCTCGACCTCGGCGACAATCAAACCCGCGTTGTCCGCGGCGAACTCGTCAATCTCGAACAGCGTGCCATCGACGCGCACATGATGTCGCGTCTTTTGCACCAGCGTGCCGCACAGCGTGGCCAGCATGGTTTCGGCATCGGCCAGCGGAATGGCGTATTCGAACTCGGCGCGGGCGATTCCGGGAATCGCCTGCTTGATGTTGAGCCACGCCTTGGACCCGGCGATACGCACCCGCACCGACGCCCGCGCCGGCTCCCCTGCGGCACCCACCCGGGTGCCCAGCAGGTAACCCTGGCGCATGGGTTCGCTGTGTTCGACCGCGGCACGCCATGAGGCATCACGCACGAGGAATTTGCGTTCGATCTCCGTCGCCATCAACGCCGCCCCCGGCTGCCCGCGGTCATGCTAAGCACGCTCAAACAGCGCGATGGATTCCACATGGGCGGTGTGGGGAAACATGTCCATGACACCGGCGGCCTTCAGGATGAAACCGTGCTGATGCACCAATATGCCGGCGTCGCGCGCCAGCGAGGCGGGGTGGCAGGAAACGTATACCACCCGCCGGGTTGTCGCCTGCGGCAAGTACGCAAGCACGTGGTCGGCACCGGCGCGCGGCGGATCAAGCAGCAGTTTGTCCCACGGTTGGCCAGCCCACGCCGCAGCATGCTGATCTTCAAACAGGTTCGCGACGTGGAAGTGCGCGTTGGCAATGCCGTTGTGCGTCGCGTTTTGCGCGGCGCGCGCAACCAGCTCCGCGTCTCCTTCCACGCCGGCCACCGCGGCGACCCGCCGTGCCATCGGCAGCGTGAAGTTACCCAGCCCGCAGAACAAATCCAGCACGCGATCCTCTGGTTGCAGATCCAGCAACTGCAGCGCCAGCGCCACCATGCGCTGGTTCATGCCCGCATTTACCTGGACAAAGTCCAGCGGCTGAAACTCCAACTCGACGTCAGCGAAGCGTGAGTCGTCGCCATGGATGCTGAAGGCCAGTCTTGGGTGCTCCGGCCATAGCGGGTGCACGCTGCGGTTCCCGGCCGGTTGCAGGTAGATCGCCAGATCATGCACCTGACCGAACGCGATGAGCGTAGCCAGATCGTGCTCACTCAGCGGTTGCAGGTGGCGAAACACCAGCGCCACTGTGTCATCCCCGGCAGCAAATTCCACTTGCGCGATGGCGCCGCCCGCGTCCAGCGTATCCAGCATGTCGGCGAGCAAGCCCACCTTGGGTCCGAGCGCCGGATGCATGATTTCGCACTGGCGGATTTCGGCGACGAAGCGCGGGTTGTCCCGCTCGCGAAACCCCACCAGCACGCGTCCCTTCTTCTCGACGTCACGCACCGACAGCCTGCCCTTGCGGCGATATGCCCAGGGTTGGTCGGTGAGCGGCGGCAACCAGGTTTGCGGCTCGACCTTGCCGATACGTGTGAAATTGTCCGCCAGCGCGCGCTGCTTGCCAACAATCTGCTGGTCCACATCCAGGTGCTGCAGCGAGCAGCCACTGCAAATGGCGTAGTGCACGCAGCGCGGTTCCACGCGGTGCGGCGAAGCGGTGATCACTTCAACCAGATCAGCCTCATCGAAATTGCGATGGCGCTTGCGCAAACGCAGCAGCACTGTCTCGCCGAGCAAGGCGCCGGTAACGAACACCGTCTTGCCATCGACCCGCGCGACCCCGCGACCGTCGTGGCCGAGGTCGCTGATCACCGCTTCAAACGGCGCAAAGGAAGGGTGATTGGCTCGAGACATGATGGGCGAGTGGACCAACGCGTGCGGATAGACCGGCCATTATCACCGATCCGTGCGCGTCGCCGCACAGGTGACTCTTCGCCTCGAACTTTTCTACCGCCCACGCGCCTAACGTTGCTTCCACGCTCCGCTGGCATCCTGGTAGTACCAACCGGCGTGCGCCTTCTCGATCCAGGTCTTCGCAAACGTACTGCGAATTTGCGCCTCCCACTCGGGATGGCCATTGGCACTGGCCACTTCGCGATACAGCGTGGCGCGATCGCGGTTTTCGGCGGACACTGCGGCGCTGGCTTGTGCGCGCTGGCTCAGCGGCACCTTGGCCGCGTCGTGCATGGCCACCATCCCGTCATTGGTGAAACCTACAGCACCGCTGCTCAGCAACGCCTCAAGTACGGATTTGTAACGCGCGCTCATGCTTGCCCGCAGCGCTTCGGTTGCCGCTGTCTGGATACGAATATCCGGGCTGTCGGCGGCATACGCGGCCGGTATCAGCAAATCCAGCAACATTGCCGAGGGTTGCTGGTGGGAAGACGGCGGCTGCTTGTCGGTCGATGGCGGCGTGGTTGGTGCAGGTGTGGCCGGAGTCGCCGGCTCACCAAGTACCTTGCCGATGAACTGATCGGCGGCTTTCTGCGCAGCAGCCTCGGGAAAATAGACGTTGATGGTTACGCAACCCACCAGCGTTACCGCCAGGCCGGTCAGAAAAGTGTAGACAAGCTTGTGCATGCGGAACTCCAGTGGACGAGAATCGAATTGATTGCAGCGACAGCAGCTCAACGCACTTCCGGCGCATTGCCGTCGATGGCCTCGCGCAAACGCCGCACCAACGTGGGCCAGTCGACCCGGGTCTGATGGCCAACGACGCTCAGATGAGGCAAACCACTACCTTCAACGATAGTGTAGCCGCCATCATCTGTCTCCAACCCACTCATCTGGCACACGCTACCTTGCAAGATGCAGTTGAGTCCGATGCGTTTGTAACCGAAGGTCTTGAACAACTTCAACACCGCGCCTTGCAACCCGGCAGCGACGCCTCCGCCCCCCACCGTTGTCAGGTTGTTCACCGCACGCTGGCTGATGCGCCCACCACTGTCGGCCAGCAACCGCGCCTTGAATGCCACTGGGTTCCAGCCAACCAGACGCAAGCCATCGATCGTCCCATCGAGTCGACCGGTGATGCTGCCGAAGTCAAAGACACTGGTCATCGCTCCCAGGTCGAGATGCCGCAGAGTGATGTCGGCCATCAGTACCGGCGTGGCGCCCAGTGGGTCCTGCAATGAAAGACTGGTCAGGTCGAGGAAGCCGTCGAACAGGTTGGCGGACAAACCGCCATTCAGGTCGATGCGGTCACCGACCCAGCGCAGCGAGGGAATCGCGCCGCCCAGCGTGCCCGGGAACGCGGGCCAACCCATCGCCTGACTGAACGCGGCCATGTCCACGTTGGTCAGCGCCAGCGAGGTACTCAGGCGCTGACCACGAGCCGCGTCAGGTCGCCATTCCAGCGTGCCGATCCGCAGCGTGCCTTTCATCAGCGGCACCGCCAGCGGCTCGCGCAAGGCGAGGGTACCGTTGCGGCTGTGCCACGCCGATTGTGCACCACCGAGCGGGAGCCGGTAGAACCGCAGCGCGCGCCACGCCAGTGTCGTCGCGGGGCGATCGACCGTCCGCGCCCAATCCAGCGTACCGCGCAAGCCGCTGATGGCCATGCGTCCATCGCCTTCGCTGAAGTCCAGGCCCGGAGTGTTGAAGGTGAAGGCGTGCAGGCCGTCTGCTCGCCAGTCGAGGCCTCCACTCAATTCCCCCGTGATGGTCGGCTGGTGGATCCCCAACGTGTCCAGCCATGCCTCGCCGTAGCGTGCATTGGCGTACGGAAAATTGGCGTGGAAATCAGTCAATTTCACTGTGGTCAGCGCGCCCTTCGGGTCGAATCCCAGTACGCCGTCCAGTTGCAACGCATCGGGATCGTTCACGCGCAGACGGCTGAAATCAATGGCGCCGCCATCGACCGTTGCGTGCAACCCCAACTGCACCGCGTGGCTTGGCAATTTTGCGTAAATCGGCGTGAGCAGCAATTCGCCACCACTGAGGCTGGCGTCCAGGTCAATCTGCGCCGGACCGCGGGTGGTATCGAGGCTGTAACGCCCGGCCGCACCCAGGTCCTGCGCCGCCAACGTACCGGTAGGCGTGTCAAAAGCGACCCGCGTCAGCGCGAATGTGCCCGAGGACTGCAAGCCTTTATCGCGCACGTCCAACGCCAGATCGGCGTTGATCCGGCCAGCCGTCGTGCGACCCGACCAGATCGTGCTGAGCAGGCCCTGCAACCAGGCGGCAGGAAGGTTCTTCAAAGTGATCTGGGCGTGCGTGGTTTGATCCAGTGGCAGCCAGGCACCGAGTTGCGCGGCGTCCTGGCGCAAATCAACTACCAGGGTGTTCGCCGGCGGATTGACGACGATTTCGACGCTAGCTTGGTTCAAGGCCCCACCCGGCGCTTTGTTCAGGCGCAAGTCGCCGGCAAAGACCCAACGCAAGCGCTCGTCGCGCTGCATGACACCGTCAACGATCAGCCCCACCCTGCGCCAACCCATCGCCGGTACACTGACGCGAGCTGCAACCAGACGCACGCGCACGCCGCCATCCGGATTCTCGTCAACGCGTGCCGTCAACTCGTGCAAGCTGATACCCGGGGCGGTCACTTCCTGCGCCTTCAGCAGCACTGTTGCCTGCGCGCATAGCGACCAGCCGAGTCCCAACAAGGCAGCGCAAACGAGAAAAACGTGATGTGATCCAATGCTCATCCGCGACCATTCTGCCAAACTCAGATGAACAACAAGGATTCAACGCATGTGCAGTGAGACGACTGCGCGACTCCAGCATGGCCCGATCCACGCCAGCGCAAGCGTGTTATTGGCGGATGACGACCCTGCCAGTGTACGTTTTCTCGGCGACGGCTTGCGCCAAATGGGCGCCCGGGTACGCACCTGCGGTCACGGCCTGCACACATTGAAAGCTGCCAGTGCCGAGCGTTTCGACCTGCTTCTGCTGGATTGTCACATGCCCGGGGCCGGCGCCCTGGCGATCCTGGCCGCACTGCGCTCGGATCCGGCTGCGGCATCGTACGCCAGCATCGCGGTGGCGAGCAGTGCCGACGACGAATCAGACGAACACAGGCTGGCTTTGCAGGCTGCAGGCTTCAGCGACATCCTGCGTAAACCCTGCACGCTTGAACGACTGCAGCAGATCCTGGTCCTCGTCCCGAATGTCGGGCGCGCGGCCTGCGTGCTTGACGACGATACCGGCCTGTTCACCAGCGGTGACTACGCAACTCTGCATGCGCTGCGCCAACTGCTGCGTGAAGATCTGGCCAAGCTGGATCACCAACTGGGTATGCTGACGCAGGATCGCGTTGCACTGGGCGAGCGCCTGCATCGACTGCGCGCTGCGTGCGGGTTTTGTGGCGCGGACGAACTGGCCACTGCTGCACAGGCATTGCAAAGCGTGTCCCTGCACAGCGACCCGGACCACGCCGTGTGGGCACGATTTCGCACAGCGTTAAAGCTCACGCGGCACGCGCTGGATAGGTGATCCATCCACTCACCGTCGCGAACCAGCCATTGCCAGAACGCGCCATGAGCGCAGCTCACCACCGCCAAGATGAAAACGGATGACCGTGCGCATCATGTCGCGTAATGCCAGCAGGCCACGACTGTCAGGTGCATGGTCGCCGGACAGCGCCAGCAGGTCGCTGCCAAGTAACGCCTTGCTGCTACCGGCTGGGCACCGCCGCGCACCCTCACCAACGTGATAGTGGTAGCTCGCTTGTGGATCCAGCGCTTCACCGGTTTGCGCGTCGAACTGCAATGGCAACGCGTAACCGATGGCATCCAGCAAGTCACGTTCAAACCGGCGCAAAGTCCACGCCAACGACTCGGCCCCGGACAGCCGGACAAGCGTCTGTGCATAGGTGGCAAACAGCGGCCCGGATGGGTCGTTGCGCCCGGTCATGCGCACGACCAGTTCATTGAGATACAAGCCTGCAAGGACAGCGTCGCCCGTGATCGAGAGCGCCGCGCCGGAGCTTTCGAGCGCCGTCAGTGTGGCCAGTTCACCACGCATCAGCAGATCCATGCTCAGCGCTTGAAACGGCTCAAGTTGCGCGCGGCGCAGGCGCGACCGCGTGCCACGCACCCCACGCGCCACTACTCCGACGCGGCCGTGATCACGCGTCAGGCATTCCAGCAACAACGACGTCTCGCGATACGCGCGTGCGTGCAGGACGTAGGCAGGTTGTTGTTCGATGCGCATGGGTTCGAGGCGACAAGCAGCAGGCGGAGCGGCACGCGGCTGGCTCCAGCCACCGCGTGGCGGGCCCTATTGTGTCAGGGAAACTCGGCACAAGCCGAACGACCAGTCCGGGACAAAAGCTGAATAGCTGATCCGGCTGACGTGAAAGCTTCACGCCGGTCGGCATCCAGCCCTGCGCGCTTAATCCGTATACCCGAAGCTCTTCAACATGTTCTCGTCGTCCACCCAGCCCTCACGCACTTTCACCCACAGCTTGAGGAACACCTTGCGTTCGAACATGCGCTCCATGTTGCGCCGCGCCGCCGTACCGATCGCCTTGAGCTGCGCACCTGCACTTCCAATCACGATGGCTTTCTGCCCCTGACGCTCGACCCAGATGATGGCGTGAATTTCCGCAAGGCCATCGGGACGATCGTGAAACTGCTCGATTTCCACGGTCGTCGCGTACGGCAGCTCCTGATCGAGCCGCAACATGAGCTGTTCGCGCACCATCTCGGCGGCGAGAAAACGCTCGCTGCGGTCGGTCACTTCATCGGTGCCGTACGCCGCCGGTTGCACCGGCAGGCGCTGCAGGATGGCGCGCTCCAGCGCTTCCAGGCCCTGCTTCTTCAGCGCACTGACGTAGTGGATTTCATCGTATTGATGTTTCTCGGCGAGCCTGGCTACAAACGGCAACATCGCCGCCTTGTCCTTGTTCAGGTCGACCTTGTTGATCACCAACAGGCGAGGTGAGGATTGCTCGAGCAGTGCCGCGTACAGCGCCTCATCCTCGTCGGTCCAGCGACCAGCTTCAATCACCTGCACCACCACGTCGACATCGCTGATGGCGGCACGCGCGGCACGATTCAAACTGCGGTTCATTGCCCGTTTGGCCCCCTGATGCAAACCCGGCGTATCGACATACAGGATCTGCCCGGCGGCACTGTTGGCAATGCCCAGGATGCGATGGCGCGTGGTCTGCGGGCGCGGGCTGACGATGGACAGGCGAAAGCCGATCAGTACATTCAACAGCGTCGATTTGCCTACGTTCGGCCGGCCGGCAAGGGCTACGAGACCACAGCGAAAATCGCCCTCACTGGGTACGGCGGTGGAATCCGGTTCGTGGGTCATGGCACGGAATGCTCGGCAGTTCGGACGCCAAGTGTAGTGCGTCACCACGGCAGCGCCTGCCCGAAGCCCGCACGACACACAGTTGCATTGACGTGCGCAACACCCCTGTGCTGCCTGTCAGGAACCGCGCGCGGGTACTGTGCGCCGCTGTCACGCGGTGCATGCCGATACGCCAAGCAAACCGGCGAGCGCGAGCCCTACGAAGCCGCTACCAGGCGCACATGCGCCGCCGCGGCGTCCGATGGCAACTCGCCGGGGTCGGCGAGCCAGCTGACCGTGTCGCCAAACGCGTCGATGCACGCCACGTTGCGATCGATGGCGATGCCGTGGACCACATCGGGCGTCGTGTTGATCCGCTGCAGGAGCTGGTAGCCCCGATGCGGGATATCCGGCACAGCGCTGCCGGAACGCCAGTAGTGTCGAGTCTGCAAGCGCCAGTACAACGCGTCGCCATCCAGACCGCAGTTGGCGCCAACGTACAGGCCGGGGACATAGCCGGCGGCGGCGACCGGCGCAAACCATGCGTTGCAGTAGGCAATCACCTCCGCGCTGTCGACACCACCGCGCACACCTTCCAGATCGAGCCAGACCGTCACCCCGGGTGGAAGCCCCATCGAACGCGCGTTGGCGACGGCGTTGGTGCCATATTGCCCGCCGCGCACTGCGTTCGGCACCCAGCCCGCGCGCGCGACATGCTGTACAACCATCAAGCCCAGCCCACCAGCCAGGATCGCTTGCGCTTCCGCATGGGACAAATCCCTGGCGGCCTGTGGACTCGTGCGCGAAAGGTAGCGCACGCAAAAGCCAAATCCGCTTTGCCGGAACGCGATGGCGGCATCGGCGAAAATGCGTGAGTTGGTGTCGAATCCCTGCACGCCCGGGGCGGCATGCACGATCTGACCTGGCAAGGAAGGCATGGCAATCATCCTCATGCGCAAAGTGCGAGGCAAAACGCTGTCCGGCTTATTCAAGCACACGTTGACGTGGCTGGACCACGACAACCATCACCAGGAGCGTGGTCGGTAGAAAAGTTCGAGGCGAAGAGTCCCCTGCGCGAGGACAGTTTTGACCAGCTTCGCTGTTGTGAAGCTAGTCAAAAATGGACCGGGCAGATGACTTTGCAGCCCGGACGGTTTTTACCGCCCACGCTCCTGGCACCGGACGCCCGCCGTCAGCGGTCAGCGGTATCAATGTCCACCATCGAGTCGCGGCGCGAAACCGTCAGAATGGGACCGCAGTCTTCGCGCAGAAGCCGTGCCGCGAGTACGCCCCGGTCCGCCCGCTCCGAACCTGTCGCCCACTCACTGAGCACAGCGTCGGCCATCGCTTGTTGCTGGGCAATATCGTGGCGCGCAAAAAGGCAATGCCGGACGCCATCACCGACGCGATCGACCGGCGTGCAGGCCGCCGTCCGACAACATGCGCGGAAACGCCTGGCCGACATCGCCAACGAACTGTTCATCGGTTTGTGCGTACTGTCTCGTGCGCTTAGCCTGGAGCAGCGGTCGCACGCTGCAGCCCCGGCTTGCCGTTACCCCTGCGCCCGACGACTGATCGCCAGGATTTGCCGGAATACCGCCTGTACGACGTCAGCGGGCAAACCGCCCTCCTCCGCCCACTGCCCGCGCTGTTCCAGCAGCGCTCGCTCACGGTCGGCGTCAAGTACGGGCGCGCCTGTGCTGCGCTTGGCCTGTGCCGCGCGAGCGCTGAGCTCGCAGCGGCGTTGCAGCAGCGCGACCAGTTCGCGATCCAGCTCGTCGATGTGTTCGCGTACTTCAAGCAGTGCCGGTGAATGCTGACCAAGGCCGGGAATACCCGGGACGGACGGCGCGTTGCCCCCGACAGGAGCCTCTGCCAGGCGTTGGTCGACCAGCGTCAGCGCTTCGATCAGGCGTTCGCGCGTCGCCGCTGCGTAGGGGTTCTCAAGCTGAATTGCATTGAACAGATGCCCTGCATCAGCGCGCACGGCGGCAATGGACGCGGCCAATGCGGCAAAGCTTGGCGGCGTCCAATGCAGGTCGTCGTCCAAGCCCAGATCGAGCAAACCGCGGGCAATGAAGAACGCCATCGCATGGGTCAGGGCCATGTGGCGGTCATGGGCGGCCGGCGCCATCTCGGTGACTTCACTGCCGATCGACTCGAACAACGTTCGCGCCTGCAGCGCAGCCTGGGGATGGCGCGGGCTTGGGCAAAGGACGGTTCGCAACGGTTCCGCCCGAGCGATGCTGAGCGGGCCAAACAGGGGATGGCAGCCGACGTGCGGGATGGCGTCACCGAGTATGTCATCCATCAACGCACACGGATGCTGCTTGACGCTGCACACGTCCAGCACCTGATGCTGGCTGCCAAGTTGTTTTCGCAACCCACGCAGCACCGTCGCGAATACCCCCACCGGTACCGCCAGCACAATCAACTCCGAACGCGCAAGCAAGTCGGCCACGCTTGCCGCCGCATGCGACTCGGGTACCGTACCTGCGCTATCCCAACCGCGCCACGTGTATCCGTACTCGGCCAGCAGCGCAGCGAACGAACCACCAAAGCGGCCGTGCCCGAGAATACCGATACGCAAAGCTTGGTTCATTGGTCGGTCTACCGAAAAAGATGGCCTATGAGCACCTCGCATATTGTTGCAGCCGGATGCCGGTGTCATTGACGTCCATCAACCATCGGCGCCAGCGCCGCATGGTACCGGCCCGGTCGACGCGTGCGGCGGTCATGCTGGGCACCCGAGCCGACGACCGACAACTGCAAACCCGACGATCAGTCGCCGACAACCGATCACGCCGGTTACCGCAAGCACCGGCAATGGCCGGCAAGCACCGGCGAAGCCGGAATCCGCCGTGGTGCGCGTCAGCTCTTCCCGCCAAACTCCTCCCACGCCCGCACCGCCTCGGCCGCATACATCAGCGACGGACCGCCGCCCATGTACACCGCCACCGCCAACGTCTCGGCAAGCTGTGCGTGGCTGGCACCCAGACGCACCAGCGTCTTCACGTGAAAGCCAATGCAGCCGTCGCAATGAACGGCGACACCGATCGACAACGCCATCAGCTCCTTGTCGATTGCCGACAGCACACCGGGCTCCATCGCCGCCTTCGACATCGCCGAGAATCCTTCCAGCGTCCCCGGCTGTGCTGCACGCAAGGTGCCGACCGCCTGGTTGATATCCTGCGTAATCTGTTTGAATGACTTGCTGGTCATGGGCTTGCTCCGGGTGCCGTTGGAGAACGGTTCAAATTCATGGTGACTCGAAGCGTACGAAAGTGGATGTGACGGCGCGTCGCAGGCCAGGATTCGACCGACTTGCTGGGCTTTTGCACTCCGCGTCCTGTCAAGAATTGCCGACGTAGTGCCTGGTCTCACAAGCCATTGACTCCGCGCGTAAGGTTTCCGGTCGCTCCTCTAAAACCTCGAAGCTCATGCCAACCGCTCAATTCACCTTCCCCAGTCCCGGCTACCACGCGGCGTATCTGCACTGTGTCGCGCGGCGTACGCCAATCGGCCGCGCTTGAGGCTCATCTTCACGCGAATTTTCGGTCAATCGGTATCTCGTGGCGCATGCCGGTTGTGCCAACTTTGAAACCAGCGGGTGAATGGGTGATGGCCAGGAATCCCTCAGAGACACCCGACAAGCAGCCATCGGACGTCGGAACGTCGAGTGGCGGAAATGGTTTCGCGCTCTCTCGCGATGAGAAAGGCGAGGTGGAAAGAAAGCGGCCGCCACGCGCGGCGGTGTTGCACGAGATCATCCGCAGCGAGGGCGAGCAGGAACTGCACCGCAGCGTGAGTGCCTTGGGCTGGTCGTCGCTGGCGGCTGGGCTTTCGATGGGCTTTTCGCTGCTCGCTCGCGGCGTTTTGTCTCGCTATGTCGGCGACGCACCGGGCGGTTTTCTGATCGAATCGCTCGGTTACCCGTTCGGATTTCTGCTGGTCGTGCTGTCGCGGCAACAGCTTTTCACTGAAAACATCATGACCGCTGTGCTGCCGGTAATGACCGAGCCCACGCGAAACAACTTCGTTTGCTTCTTCAGGCTCTGGACCGTGGTCATCGTCGGCAACCTCATCGGAGCAACGCTGTTTGCCTTTGGGTTGCTGCACCTGCAGCAGTTCGATGCTGCCACGCAGGCGGCATTCGTGAAGATTGGCGAGGAATTGATGAGCAACACGCCGTGGCAGATGTTCACCAAAGGCATCCTGGCCGGCTGGCTGATCTCGATAATGGTATGGATGCTGGCTGCCACCGAGCGGTCGCGCTTCATGGTGATTGTGTTAACCACCTATGTCATCGCCATCGGCGGATTCACCCACATCATCGTGGGCTCCGTCGAAGCGATGTACCTGGTGTTTGCCGGACACTTGGCGCTGGTCACTTGCATCACGCACTTCGCGCTGCCCACCCTGATCGGCAATATCGTCGGTGGCAGCCTGATATTTGCTCTGATCAGTCACGCCCAGGTGCGCAGTGATGTGGACTGAAGGCCTCGCGATGTTGCGCGACCGGTGGGAGAACAGCAGAAGAACGGGCCAGGGCATTTACCCGCCGTCTGCTGCGTCTGAAACTCGCGCCACCTCTGGGTCCAGCACATCCGCCGGCCGCTGCTGCTGAAACATCGTCCGCACTCCTGCTCCGACCTGGAGAAAAGCTGTCATGGACAATTGGGATGGCCACCGAAGCGATTCAATTAACACTGACACGCGTTCACCAAGCAACTCGCGACTCACGGGACATCGAAACCTTACGCGACATTTTTTCCCCACGCGCTCGACTTCTCTCTCCATGAGGCTGCGTCCATTGTCGCAAACCACTTATGGGCGTATCGCTCGCAGTAGCAGAATCGCCGCGGTCATTGGCGTAAATGTTCAGCCCAGATAATCCGCCGAGCGTGAAGTGTGGCGCACGTTCTTGCGTTATCAGCAAGAACTTTCGCACCAGACCGTCGCCACATATTTTTTCATGAGTTCGTGTATTAATTGCGGTTGCAGCGTAGTAGCGTCCCGTGGCGACCAGACCGATTATCTTTTCAGTGTCAGGGCCGTGGCACCGGATCCCGGTCTGTTCGCTTTCGGGATTGTTTTGTTCGCACCATCAACTCGGGGAATGAACCATGCAGATGAAGAAAACGATGCTGTGTCTGGCCATGGCCGCAAGCTGGGCGTTGGCGTCCACGATCGCAACGGCGGCTGGCGTCGACACCACTTGGAAGACGACGGCAACACACGCCCACGTGCCTGCCGCGGCGGTGAACAGCAGTGACTTGGTGGCATTCAACATGCCACTGCACGTGCAGGTTGCGCTGAAAATCCAGAACAAGGCGGCGCTTGATGATTTCATCACCGCTGCACACAACCCGGCCGATCCCTTGTTCCATGCCAAACTCCAGTCGAGCGACGTCGCCGCAAACTTCCTGCCGAGCCAGGCGCAGGCGCAAGCAGTCGTCGCTTATCTGAGCCACACCGGTTTCACCAACATCAGCGTCTCTGCCAACCGCCTGCTGGTTTCCGCCGACGGTACCGCCAGCAATGCACAGGCGGCGTTCGGTACCCGCTTCGTCAGGGCTACAGACGCGAATGGTCATGCGGCGTACGCCAACATCGACGACGCCAAGGTACCAGCCGCGTTGGCGGATACCGTGCTGGCGGTGAGTGGCCTGCAGACCATGACGCACCCCCACACAATGATTGTCGCGGCCTCGACGCAAGGACGCGTGTACAAGGGCAAGCCCGGCGGCGGCGGCGGTGCCACCTTGGTGGGCCACAACCCGACCACGTTCTCCACCATCTACGGCGCCGGCAGCACACCAACGGCTTCCACCATCACTGTGGGCATCATCAGCGACGGCGACATGACTCAGCCGTTGAAGGATTTGAACCAGTTCACCAGCACCAATGGACTGCCGGCGGTGAATACGCAGGTGGTCGTGGTGGGTACGCCGGGAACTGACACCAGTGGCACCCCAGAGTGGGATCTGGACAGCCAGGACATCGTCGGCATGTCTGGCGGTGTTGGCAAGCTGATGTTCTACGCCGCCAACTCGCTGAGTAACAGCGCGCTCACTGCCGCGTACAACAAGGCGGTCAGTGACAATCTGGCGCGGGTCATCAACGTGTCGCTGGGTGAATGCGAAACCAGTGCCCATAACGACGGTTCGATGGCGACGGACGACCAGATCTTCGCCTTGGGCGTGGCGCAGGGTCAGACGTTCTCTATCTCGACCGGCGATTCGGGGTCGAACGAATGCACCAAGAGTCCGAGTGGCACCACCCCAAGCTACCCGGCCAGCTCACCATATGTGGTTGCAGTCAGCGGCACCTCGCTGAGCACCGGCACCTCCAACAGCTGGGTCGGTGAGACGCTCTGGAGCGGGTCTGGCGGCAGTCCCAGCACCGTGGAACCGAAGCCGAGCTGGCAGACCCAGGGCGGTGGCACAACGCGTGACGTATCCGACGTAGCGTTCGACGCCGACCCGAATTCGGGCTCGATCATCATCGTCAACGGCAGCAAGGCGCAGTACGGTGGCACCAGCCTGTCCGCACCGCTGTTTGCCGCCACGTGGGCGCGTATGCTTGCCGCGCACCCAACGCTGGGCTTTGCGGGTCCGCACCTTTACACCGTGTCCACGGCCAGCTATCACGACATTACATCAGGCAGCAACGGCGGCGAGACGGCGACGGTGGGCTGGGACTACGCCAGCGGCTTCGGCAGCGGCATCGTGAGTGCACTGAACGCGGGCCTGTAGTTTCCGCGCTGCAGGTTGCAAGGGCGCCGGCCGAAAGGCGGCGCCCTTGTTGTGTGTGCAAAAAAACGGTCAGGTTCATTTACTCGCCCACTGCTGCGCCTGAAACGCGCGCCTCATTTCCGGCTCCAGCCCATTCACCCGTCGCTTTTGCTGAAACGTCGCTCGCTGCCTTGTTCCAAGCTCGCAGTTTCGCGACAGCGTATCCGCCCCTCCCTGCGTCGTTGCCATCACGCCCTCGACGTTGACCATTACGGCCAATCTGTCGCCCAACGCTTGCGCAGATGCGCTAAATGGTGTCCATGGCGGCGCTGAGTACGGCCACTTCGATGCCAGCGGGTACCTGGAGGGGCGCAGCGGGCGCGTGTCTGCTCCGGCCACCGCGTGGGGCGGCGCGGTGTGTGGAGCGCTGTCGTGCGGCGCCGGGCTGCAGCCCGGCAGCGACCACGCAGCACAACACCACAGCCATCGACCGAGGGCTTGTGGTATCCCTTTCGCCCGTTCGCCGCCAGAGCATGCCGCTGCGCCGCGCCGCTCGCGCTGACGCGGGCCGCCGCAGGGCAACGTATTGGCGCCGCGAGTCTCGTGTCAGTGGTCGGCACCGCATGCGCGTGCGCAGCAAGGTCGACATCGACGTGATTTCGCACGACCATTGCTACTGAAACGCCACGTCGAACAGAAGGTGAACACTCCCATATGCGCACTCATGGCACTTTGGTCAAATGGAACGCTGATCGTGGTTTCGGCTTCATTCAACCGGCTGTGGGAAACACCGAGATCTTCGTGCACGTCTCCGAGTTCCCCCGCGATGGTGTGCGGCCACGGGTCGGCGAGCTGGTGTCATACGAATTGGAAGCCCGCAAGGATGGCAAAGCGCAGGCGACAGGCATCATGCGTCCAGGAGGGGCGTATCAGCCCCGGCAACCACAGACAATCGCCAGGGGCGGCCGTCGGCAAAGCCCGTTCCCCGGGATCGGCGTTGCGCTGTTGCTGGCAGGCATCGCTGCCTATGCTTATTTCTCCCGGCCACACGCGGTACCGGCGGCTCCAGAACCGGCTGCCACGCTGGTTGCTTCCCCGACCCCACGCGCCCAAGTGTTCGACTGTGATGGCCGCACACGATGCCCACAAATGACGTCTTGTGCCGAGGCCACCTATTTTCTCAATAATTGTCCTGGCACAACGATGGATGGCGACGGCGATGGCGTGCCATGCGAGAGCCAATGGTGTGCGGCTGACCGTCACGACTGGCCGTAGCTTGGCGGCAGTCGCCGCAGAAAAATTGTCAGATCCATTCAACTGGGGTGCTGCGCGCGAGACTTGCGCCGTGTCTCCGCACCCGGCACGCTCCCCCGCCCCTGCTGCTGATCCAGCGCCTGTTCCGTTACCTGCAACCTGCTGCGGATAGCCGTGGCGGTTGCGCAGCGCTGTAGTTGTTCCCTGGCGGAAGGGCTGTTTACCGCCCAGCCGAACATGGCATCGGCCGGCTCGGCTGAAACCAGTCGGGCGTACTGGTGCCGGGCTTTGGCCCGATGTGCGGACGGTCGGCGGCTCCAGCAACTACAGCGCGCCCGGTCAGTCGTATCGCAGTGAACACCGCTCGCGACATGGCCAGACCGACCTGATGTTCGGCTCTCATCCGTTCCTTCTTGGCCGCAAACCACGCTTTCGGGCCGGCCAGAAGGCTGACTGGGGCGGAGTCCACCCGCCGCGAGTCCTCGATGGTCTGGCGCAAGTGGGACAGGTGGTACTCGTTGAAGACTTCGCTCAGGCGAGTGGACGTGAATGGCGACGCCACATATTCGTCCAGCAGGTTGCCCATCATCGCAACTGTGCGCAGAGCGATCTGACGGTTTGCGCGTTCCACGTGGGAGGTGCCGGCCGAGGCCTGCCACAGGCCATCGAGTGCATCGACCAGTTCACGGCATTCCGCCTGATTGAGTGGACGCCGTGACAGCGGCGTGTTGCGGCGATCAATCAGCCAGGCCTGGTCGGTGGCCGCCAGCGCGTGCGAGTACCGTGCGACGCGGACTCGTGCCTCCTTCATCGACAGATCGTCGGCCGCCGCCAGGCGCCACGCGAGTGCTTCCATCGTCAGCGGCTGTGCGCGCACCTTGCCGTCTGGGCGGTGCCAGCGCCGATATTCGAGGGTGGCCGGATGGAACGCGCCCCGCGGCGGCCGCACCGTGGCGCGGGCCTCGTCGGCATAATCGAGCGCGGGAGCCATCGGCCGCAGGTCGGCGGCACAGGCCGCCAGCATGCGCGCGAGAAGAATTTCCGCAGTAACCAGGTGCAGGTGATACCGCCCACGGTAGCCGTCGTCATCGACCGGTGGAAAATAGACGAAGCGGATGCGTGGCTTGTGGAGGCTCGTGTGGACGCGGCTGGCGGCTTGCACGCCGTGGAAACTTTGGGCGGCAAGTCGATCGCCGAGCGGAAACGGCAGATGCGCAGTAGGCAAGTCCCCCAGCATGGCGTCGACCGATGGCGCGGAAACAGCGCCAGACTTGACCGTTGCAGCCACTTGCGCACGCGCACTTGTCACGATCGATACACTCACAAATCAACCTTTATCGCTGTGGGCGGTCATGCGGCTCAACTCTGCCTGCGTGCCGCCTTGTCGAGGTATCAGTTACGCCGTCCAGCCTGGACAGCCACGGCGCCACTGTTGCATCACCAGTGCAATGGGAGTGTGCGCCGTCGCGCAATAATTGAAGCTCGCATCTGGTTGGACCCGGCCCTCGCTCATCAGGCGCGTCCGGCATTCGGGAAGACTGGCGAAAAAGCAGGCAAAATGGATAGTTGGTAGTGCAGCCAATTGCACCGGCCGAACCATTGACTACGGATACCGCACTTGACGATCACGCCCGTCCTCACGCCACTGCTCACCGACGCGGACACCGACCTGCTGGGGCGCATGCGCGCTGCAGCAGAGTTGCTGGAAGCAGTCGCCGCTGATCGGCAATTGCTGGAGCAGGTGCCGGCGGATGTGCGGCAGCGGCTGCATCAGGCGGTGGCGCAGGTGTATCACCCTGATCCGGGTGTGCGCAGAATGAAGCTCAAAGCTGCCGAGAAGGCGCAGCATGCGGCGAGAAACCGCGCCGAGGATGCCGTACTGGACCGGACGGGCATCCGTGCGCTGCGCCGGCGGGCGGTGTTCACCACGCCGAACGTGCATCCACCACTGGGCTTCGCGGCGCACGACGTCGACCCGAACGTCGACACCACACAACCGCGCGAATCGATCGAGCTCAAGCACTGTTACGTGTGCAAGCAGAAATATTCCAACATCCATTTTTTCTACGATCAGTTATGTCCCACCTGCGCGGCGTTCAATTACGCCAAGCGCAGCGAGCTGGCTGACCTGAGCGGCCGCGTGGCGCTGCTGACCGGCGGGCGGGTGAAGATCGGCTATCAGGCCGGATTGAAACTGTTGCGCGCAGGCGCCGAGTTGATCGTCACTACGCGTTTTCCACGTGACTCGGCCGCACGTTATGCAGCGGAGCCGGACTTTCCCCAGTGGGGCCCGCGCCTGCAGATTTACGGCCTGGACCTGCGCCACACCCCCAGCGTCGAGGCGTTCTGCCAGGAACTGGTGGCCACGCGGCCGCGACTGGACTTCATCATCAACAACGCCTGCCAGACCGTGCGCCGCCCACCCGGTTTCTACACGCACATGATGGAAGGCGAAACCACTGCCCTGCAGAGCATGCCCGAGCACGTGCGCATGCTGGTCGGCCATTACGAGGGTCTGCGCAGCGCGCACCTTTTGCCTGAAGCGGCCGCGTCATCCCTCACACTGGCTGACTCCAAAGCCCAGCTCTCCGGCCTGACGCACGCGGCCGGGTTGTCGCAACTGCCCTTGCTGCCAGAGGATCTGCTGGCACAGAGCCATCTGTTCCCCGTGGGCCGGCTCGATCAGGACCTGCAACAGATCGATCTGCGCGAGCGCAATTCATGGCGCCTGTTGATGGCCGAGGTGCCCTCGGTAGAATTGCTGGAAGTGCAACTGGTGAATGCCATCGCGCCGTTTATCATCAACGCGCGGCTGAAGCCGCTGATGCTGCGCACCGCAAATCGGGACAAGCACATTGTCAACGTGTCGGCGATGGAAGGTCAGTTCTACCGCAACTTCAAGACCACCCGGCATCCGCACACCAACATGGCCAAGGCCGCGCTGAACATGATGACGCGCACTTCGGCCACCGATTACCACAACGACGGCATTCACATGAACAGCGTGGACACTGGCTGGGTGACCGACGAAGACCCTGCGGCCTTGGCGGCTAAGAAAGTCCTCGAGGAACGCTTCCACCCGCCGCTGGACATCATCGACGGCGCGGCGCGGATCGTGGATCCGATCATCAGCGGCAGCAATACCGGCGAGCACGTGTGGGGACAATTCCTGAAGGATTATCAACCGACCGATTGGTGACCCGGTCACGCCATCCAAACCGCCCTGCTTACGCCTGCTTCGCCGTGCAGTGCCTGCCCTGCGCCATCATGTTGCACGATTCTGGCGCGCCGCACTCGTCCGCCGACGCTTGATTCGTCACCCACCGTTCGGTGCTTTCTGATGTGGATCGAAACGAGAGCGGTATCCTGAGGTTCTGTGCGGCTTCTGCCAACACCCACGCGAGCGAGATGCCATGGCCTCCATGCAAGCGATTGAAATCAGCGGCCCGGGCGGCCCGGAAGTGCTGCGCCTGACTCGCCGCCCGGTGCCGCAAGCGGGCCCCGGAGAAGGGTTGATCAAGGTGGCTGCCGCCGGAGTCAATCGCCCGGATGTGTTTCAACGAGAGGGCCGCTATCCGCCGCCACCGGGGGCTTCGGACCTGCCTGGGCTGGAAGTATCCGGCACGCTCGTCGGCGGGGACATGGACGGCGACAACCCGTTCGGTTGCAAGCTGGGTGACGCGGTCTGCGCATTGCTCACCGGCGGCGGGTACGCCGAATATGCCGTCGCGCCGTTGCCACAGTGCCTGCCGATTCCCCCAGGCATGGAGCTGGCTGCGGCGGCGGCACTGCCGGAAAACTATTTCACGGTATGGAGCAACGTGTTCGATCGCGCCCAACTTGGTCGTGGCCCGGGCGGCGCCGAGGAGACACTGCTGGTGCAAGGTGGCTCCAGCGGCATTGGCGTTACCGCGATCCAGCTTGCGCATGCGTTCGGTCACCGCGTCTTTGCCACGGCCGGCAGTGCGGAAAAATGTGCGGCGTGCGTCAAGCTTGGCGCTGAGCGTGCGATCAATTACCGCGACGAGGATTTTGTCGCCGTGGTGAAACAGGCGACGGCCGACCGCGGCGTGGACGTGATCCTGGACATGGTCGCCGGCGATTACATCGTGCGCGAGATCGATGCGCTGGCCGACGATGGACGGCTGGTATTCATTGCCACGCTGGGTGGGCGCCACGCGCAAATTGACGCCAGCGTGATCATGCGCCGCCGGCTCACGCTCACCGGTTCCACGTTGCGTTCGCGGCCGACTGCGTTCAAGCGTGCAATTGCGGCCTCGCTGTACGCCAGGGTCTGGCCGCTGCTGGCCGCCGGCACCGTGCGTCCGGTGATCCATCAGGTGTTTCCCGCAGCCGACGCGGCCAACGCACACGCGTTGCTGGAAAGCAGCACGCACATCGGCAAACTCCTGCTGCAGTGGTAGCGCTGTCACCAAAGCCCCATCCGGCACAAGGACTCGCGTACAAGTAGTATCAAACCTACTGCCCGCTGCGGAATTGCCCCATGCATGACCTCACCAAGCTCCTTCTGTCTGGAGCCTGCCTGATCGGCCTCGCGCTTGCACTGAACGGCTGCGGCGACGTGGCAAAACTGCAGGTGAAACAGGGCATGGGCGCCGATCCAACGCTGCCCGTGCCGGTCAAGACCTTATTGCCAACGGTGCACGTCGCCAAGGCGGTTGGCTGGTCCGGAAGCGGCACCCCGCATGCCGAGACCGGATTCGCCGTGCAGGCGTTTGCACGCGCCCTGGAGCACCCGCGCTGGTTGTATGTGTTGCCCAACGGCGATGTGCTGGTGGCCGAGAGCAACACGCCGCCGAACCCTGACGACAGCAAAGGCATCAAAGGCTGGATTGCCACCAAAGTCCAGGCCCGGGCGGGCGCGGGCGTTCCCAGTCCCAATCGCATCATCCTGTTGCGCGACAAGGATGGTGACGGTGTGGCCGAGACCCGCAGCGTCCTGCTGCAGAACTTGCACTCGCCGTTCGGCATGGCCCTGATCGGGGACACGTTGTATGTCGCCGATACCGACGCATTGCTCAGCTTTCCCTATCACGATGGCGAAATGACCATCAGTGCGCCGGGCCGCAAGGTCATCGCCCTGCCCGCGGGCAGCATCAATCATCACTGGACCAAGAACGTCATCGCCAGCCCGGACGGCAGCAAGCTGTATGTCACGGTCGGCTCCAACAGCAATGTCGGCGAGAACGGGCTGGCGGTGGAAGCAGATCGTGCGCGCATTCTGCAAGTGGATGTCGCCACTGGCGCAGTGCGCGCGTTTGCCACCGGCCTGCGCAATCCCAACGGCATGGCCTGGCAACCACAAAGTGGCGCGTTGTGGACGGCGGTCAACGAGCGCGACGAACTGGGCAGCGACCTCGTGCCGGACTACATGACGTCGGTACAGGATGGCGGCTTCTACGGTTGGCCGTTCAGTTACTACGGCCAGCATGTCGACACGCGGGTGCTTCCGCAAAATCCGGCGCTGGTCGCCACGGCGCTGGTCCCTGACTACGCGCTGGGACCGCATACGGCGTCGCTGGGGCTGACGTTCTATGCCGCAAATCTGTTCCCGGAGCATTACCGCAACGGCGCGTTCATTGGCCAGCACGGCTCATGGAACCGCAAACCACGCAGCGGCTACAAGGTGATTTTCGTGCCGTTCGCGAACGGCATGCCCTCGGGGCCGAGCGAAGACGTGCTGACCGGTTTTCTGAACAAGGACGGACAGGCGCAAGGACGGCCGGTCGGCGTCGCCGTGGACCGCCAAGGCGCGTTGCTGGTGGCTGACGACGTGGGCAACACCGTCTGGCGTGTCACCCCTGCGGCCGGATCAGCCGGACACTGATCGCGTCTCCAGCAGTCGCGTCGGCCGCGCGGCTGTGCCGCGACGTCCGTACCGCCGTTGCTCACGTCGCTCGCGTCAGTGCGCCGCGGCGTGATCCATCTCTGCAAGCAGTCCACCCAGCGCTGCGCCCAGCGCCAGATCATCCACGGCACCAAAGTGTTGCTCGCGCAGGCGTCCTTGCGCGTCGATCAACAACAACGTGGGCGTGCCCTGCATCGCATAGGCACGCATCGTTTGCGGCAACGGATCGCCGTCCGTGCAAGCGTCCACACCCACCGGGAACGTGTATCGGTACTCGTGCAGAAACGCCTCGAGCGCAAGCGGTCCCTGTACCGCATGATGTTCGAATACGGTATGCAGACCGATGACCGCCAGGCGCTCAGCCGGGAATGCCTTGTGCACGCGCTGCATCTGCGGCAACGCCAGCGCCGCGCAGCCGGGGCACAGCATCTGGAACGCGTGCGCAACCACCACGCGCCCGCGCAAATCATCCAGCGTCAACGGCGGGCTGTTGAACCAGCGTGACACGTGCCACGGTGGCGCGGGACGCAAGCTTGGCATGAACTGTCTCCAGGGCGCAGGTGGCGCGGTCCGCTCGATGCATGACCATACCCGGCAGTCTACGCTGCGCGTTGAGCGGCGTGACCGCGACGCTGCGAATGGCTACTCTCAAGTTCTGTCCGCTCACGAGACTTCCATGATTGTTACGCACGGCATCCACACCATCGACACCGGATTCTTCCGCCCGCAATTTGACGCCGCCTATCTGATCGTCGAACACGGGCACGCCGCGTTCATCGACTGTGGCACGGCGTTTTCCGTGCCACGCATGCTGGCGGCACTGGGCGATGCGGGACTGACGCCGGCGGACGTCGACTGGTTGATCCTTACCCACGTGCATCTGGATCACGCCGGTGGCGCCGGCGCATTGATGACGCACTTGCCAAACGCCCAACTGATCGTGCACCCGCGCGGCGCACGACACATGATTGACCCCACGCAGTTGTGGGCGGGCGCCAGCGCGGTGTACGGCGAGACAGTGATGGAACAAACCTATGGACGGCTGACGCCCATACCTGCTGCGCGCGTGACCGAGGCGACCGACGACGGCATCATTGACCTGGCCGGCCGTCCACTGCGCTGCCTGGAAACCCCGGGCCACGCCAAACATCACATTGCGGTGTATGACGCGCAAGCCAACGTATGTTTTACCGGCGATGTATTCGGGCTGTCGTACCGTGACTTTGATACTGCTGCCGGCGCGTTCATTCTGCCCACCACCTCACCAGTGCAATTTGATCCGTCGGCGTTGCATGCCTCCATCAACCGTCTGCTGGCACTGCATCCGCA
>CAJDVT010000016.1_pt1 | contig 27449 bp, 27 predicted proteins | sample 7391411 | NCBI WGS metagenome assembly CAJDVT01 (sample SAMEA7055698, study PRJEB34461) | soil metagenome | biome: terrestrial ecosystem; feature: Peninsula; material: soil | place: Antarctica | collected 2016 | reverse complement strand
ACAATCGTGCAAGCTTGAATGCAAGCGGCAGACTGGGATCATATTTTCCGGTTTCGATGGCATTGACCGTTTGTCGCGACACATCGAGGTGCTCAGCCAACTCGGCCTGCGACCAGCCTTGTTCGCCGCGCATGTCCCGCAAGCAGTTGTTCATCAGGTGCAGCTCCGTTGCCAGCCACGCGTTTGCACTGCGCGCGCTGAAAAACTCCAGAGTGGCAGCAGCGTCGGCGTCCGCGCTCGCTCAAGGTGAAAGCGCGCGACATCCGGCATCGGGCAATTCTGCACGTTGCAAACAGAGCCGGCAACCTCAGCAGCATCGTGTTGTCGAGGCTGTAGTCAACCCGCGATGGTTGGTCGCCATAGTTCCAACAGACTGCAATGCAAGGTATCAGCGCAATTGGCCAGGTTGCCGCCATCCGCAAGCGGCAGTACGCCGTCAAAGCCGGACACGGTGACCGCACCCCTCACGTGCTCCGTGCGGCGGTTGCCGATGATCTGGTTCCGGAACCATGGGCCAACTCTGCCGCCACCGATCACGCTCGCCGCCGCGTCCCGGGTACCGTGACCCGCCCCGCCCCTTGTCGTTGCAGCCCGGTGGCATCGCCGCCGACGCCACGATAGCCATCGGCAACGACGGTCGAATCACCAGACGGAAAGCCACCGGGGTATTCGCCAGCAACAAGACCCTGCCGCAGGGAGCTATGTCAAGTACGCCCGACATCCGGAGCCAATGGGGTGAAGCCTTACGGAGTAAAGCGGGCTTGACCCATATTCATGTACTGGATTAAGTGAACTGCCGCAAAGAGTAGAATTGTGTGACGCGATGTGTACTTTACGTGACGAAATTTATGAGGTACACAGAAGCCAAGCGTCAAAATTCAGTGACGCGACGGGGAATCCACACCAACGCCCGCCTAAAGTAGGGGAATGCGGTCAATGCGGAATCATTGGCATGGCGGTTGCTTAGTCACCTGCACGGCACGGCATTCGGGGAACTGCACCCTCGCTGGTAGCCGGGTTCCACGCCTTACCGGTTTGCGTCAAACGCGCTGCTGACGCCTGAACGCTTTCGTGCACCGCGGTCAAGCCTTTATCCATTCATCACGGGGAATATCCAAGACATGAACAAGACACTGCTTTCCACCGCGCTGGTCGCCGTCATTGCCGCCACCGCTTTTCTGCCCACTGCCCAGGCTGCCAGCAGCGGCACCATCAATTTCACCGGCCGAGTGCTTGCCGATACCTGCGCCATTGCCGTCAACGGCGGGTCAACCGTCACGCTGCCAAACGTCACCACCACAGCTTTCGGCAGCACGGTGGGCACCACGGCCGGCGCGGTCCCATTCACGATTGCGTTGAGCGGCTGCGACACCAACATCACCAAGGCCAACATGGCGTTCACCGCCGGTACCAACGTCGACACCACCACCGGCAACCTGAAGAACGCCACAAGTGGTGGGGCGAACGTGCAGATCCAGTTGCTGAACAGCGCAAGCGCAGTGATCAACACCTCCACCAACGCCAATGCACCGGTGATCAGTGTCGCCTCCGGCGCAGGCTCCACCTCGCTCACGGCGCGGTACATCTCCACCGCCTCGGCCACCACGGCCGGCCTGGTCACCTCGACCGTCGGCTTCACCCTGACTTACCTGTAAGCAGCAACCGGGCGCGACAACCAACACCATGGCTGCCGCGCCCGCCCTGCCGCGACCTGCAGCAGTCTGATTCCTTTTCGGAGTACCTCGATGAAGAGCCTGCTCTGCACGATGGGCGTAGCCGCGATGGTGCTTTCCACCCTCGTGGGTAACGCCAGCGCCACCGTCGTGATCGCAGGCACCCGCGTGGTGTTTCCGGCTGCCAACGGTGAGGTCACGGTACGCCTGAACAACGACGGCAGCACGCCCGCCCTGGTCGAAGCGTGGATTGACAGTGGCAATCCGGACTCCACGCCCGACACCGCCAAGGTGCCGTTCCTGATCACTCCTCCGCTGGTGCGCATGAACGCCGGCAAGGGACAGAGCCTGCGCATCGTCTACACCGGCCAGCCGTTGCCGAAAGATCGCGAATCGCTGTACTGGCTCAACGTGCTGGAAATCCCGCCGAAACCCACGAGCAAGCCGGGCGAAGAGCAAAACATCCTGCAGTTTGCCGTGCGTTCACGCCTGAAGCTGTTTTTCCGTCCAGCGAATCTGACCGGGGACGCTGCAAACGCGCCCCAGCAGATCACCTGGTCGGTGGTCGCCGAGGGTGCGGGCTATGCGCTCCAAGCGCACAACCCCACGCCTTACTACATCACCTTCAGCCAGCTCTCGCTCTCTGTCGACCAAGTGAAATACACCCTCGACAGCGGCATGGTTGCGCCGCTTTCGTCGCTGCGCCTGCCGATCAAGAACCTGCGTCACGCGCCGGCCGCAGACACCCCGATCGATTACACCACAATCAATGATTTCGGCGCCGCCATCACCTACAAGGGCACGATTGCGCCGTGAATTCGGCGCGCGCCAGCGCCGCCAAGCCAGCGGTGCGCAACTCCACGTCGGCGGCTCGCCGCCACGTGCTGTCGACGCTGATCGCCGTGGCCCTGTGCGGTTGGGGTAGTCACGTACCCGCCGCCGCCGTCCCGGCGGACGCAGCAAGCGCCAACGCCGTCGATGCCACGTTCGACCGCAGCATGCTTTCCGGGGCGGGCCAGAACACCACCGACCTGTCCCGTTTCGAGCGGGGCAACTTCGTGCTGCCAGGCAACTACAGCGTCGACATCTTCCTCAACGAAATCTCGGTCGGTCGCAGCGACGTCCGTTTTGCCACGCCCTCGGTCGATGCCAGCGCGACCCCGTGCCTCACCCGCGCGCTGCTCGACAAACTCGGACTGCATCCCGCTGACTTGTCTGAGCAAGTGAGCGACGAGCTGGCCAATGACAGCGCCTGCGTCGACATCGCCGACGTGATCCCCGGCGCCGGCATGCTGTTCGATATTTCCAATCTGCGTCTGGACGTCAGCGTGCCCCAGGCATATCTGGGACTGCAGGCACGCGGCTACGTCGACCCGAAATACTGGGATTCGGGCGTCAACGCGGGGCTGCTCAATTACAACTTCAACAGCTACCACACCAGCAGCGGCGGCCACTCGCAGACGTCTTCGTATCTGGGGCTGAATGCCGGTTTGAACCTGGGTCGCTGGCACTTGCGCCATAACTCATCGCTGAGTTGGCAATCAGCCATCGCCGGCACGCGTTCCACCCGTCATTGGCAGGACATTGCCACCTACGCGCAGCGCGACCTGCCGGCGATGCGCGCACAGTTGACGCTGGGCGATTCCTTTACCAGCGGCGAGGTCTTTGACAGTTTCGGCCTGCGTGGCGTGCAACTGGCCACCGACGACCGCATGCTGCCGCAGTCGCTGCGCGGCTATGCACCCACCGTGCGTGGCGTAGCGGACAGCAACGCCAGGGTGACTGTGCGCCAGAACGGCATGGTGATCTACCAGACTACGGTGGCGCCCGGCCCGTTCACCATCGACGACTTGTACGCCACTGGTTACGGGGGCGACTTCGAGGTCAGCGTTGCCGAAGCCAACGGGCGCGTGCACACGTTCTCGGTGCCCTACGCCTCGGTGCCGCAATTGTTGCGGCCCGGAGTCACCCGGTTCAGCGTGGCGGCAGGCCAGTGGCGTGACCAGTCGCTCGTGCACAAACCCGGAGTGGTGCAGGCCACAATGCAGCGTGGTTTCACCAACCTGCTGACCGGCTACGCTGGCGCCGAGGGCTCGCCAGGCTACGGCGCGGTACTTCTGGGCAGCGCGCTCAACACCCACTATGGCGCGTTCGCGATGGACGTGACCGCCGCGCGCACGCGCATCCCCGGTCTGGACACGATGTCTGGCCAAAGCGTGCGCGTGAGCTACAGCAAGATCATGGCGCAGACCGGCACTTCGCTGACCGTGGCCGCCTATCGCTACTCGACCAGCGGCTACCTCAGCATGGGTGACGCGGTGCGCGCGCGCGACTTCGCGCGCCGCGGGCTGCCGGTATTTGCCACTGGTATCACGCAACCCATCCTGATCAATGGCGTGCCGGTTTCCGGCTTGCTGACACCGGCGCAGCAAGCGGCATTGGCGGGTCTCGACCTTGCTGACCTGGTGATACCGACCGGTGTGGATCGGCAACGCAACAACTTCACCCTCACCCTCAGCCAGCAGTTGGGCAAGCGCGGTGGCTCGTTCTATATCAACGGGTCGGCGCGCGACTACTGGAACCGCCGCGGTACCGACACCCAGTTCCAATTGGGCTACAACAACTCGATCGGCCGGGTGAGCTACAACGTCGCGGCCAGCCGCGAGCGCGACTTCTTCGGACGCGGCGACAATCGCTTGATGGCGAACGTCACGATCCCGCTGGGTAACGGCGCGCACACCCCGCTGTTGACCGCCGGGCTGACCCGCCAAAGCAGCGGCGGCACACAGGAACGGGCCACACTCAGCGGCACCGCCGGCGTCGATGACCGCTTCAGCTACGGCGCCACCGCCACGCATGACAGCGGCAGCGACACAGGATCGGTCGGCAGTACCGGCAGCATCAACGGCGGCTATCGCGGCACGCACGTCCAGTTGAACGGCGGCTTCGGCGTCGGCCGCGGCTACTCGCAGTCCTCGCTGAACGTGGCAGGTGGCATCGTCGCCCATCCAGGCGGGGTCATTTTTGGTCAGTCACTGGGTGACACCGTGGCGATCGTGGAAGCGCCTGACGCGGCTGGTGCGCGGATCGGCAATGCGGCTGGCGTGCGCGTGGGCCATTCCGGTTATGCGCTGATCCCGTATCTCACACCCTACACGCTGGACACGGTCACCATCGATCCCAGCGGATTGCCGCTGGACGTCCAGCTGGACAACACCAGCACCCAGGTGGCACCGCGTGCCGGTGCAGTGGTGCTGGTGAAATTCAAGAGCGAAAGCGGTCGCTTCGTGTTGATCCAGGCGCAGCTCGCCGATGGCAAGACCTTGCCGTTTGGTGCTGACGTCAGGGACGTTCAAGGGCAGCCGGTCGGGGTGGTGGGCCAGGCGGGGCGGCTGATGGTCCGCGTACCTCAGCCAAGTGGTCAACTCAGCGTGCAGTGGCAGGATCAGGACGTCATGCACACCTGCTCACTGCCCTATGACTTGAAACCACGCGACAGTCACACCAAACCGGGCAATGGCGTAATCGAACAGATCAGCGCGACCTGCACACCATCCGCAGGGAAGGCGTCTGACGCCCAGAGTGGAACATGAATCGCACTGCCATCCTCATCCTGTGGACCACGATGTTGCTGCTGCTCTTGGCGGCAACGAGCGCCCACGCCGCTCCCAATGACGTCTTTTGCCGCTTCCTGTCAGGAGGCAATACCTCGGTGACATTCACGTTGCCCTCGACTATCTCCATCGCGGCGAACACGCCCACCGGAACCGTCATTGCCACCTCGGCGCAAGCCGCTCCTGCCAATCCACCCACCATCACCTGCGGCTGGAGCCCCGGCAACAGCGGCATGTGGAAAGAATCAGCTGAGACGATGAGTTACGGTGTCGTCAATTTGCGTGCGGGAAGCTTCGGTAACGACATATTCGACACTGGTATTCCCGGCATCGGTTATCGCATCAAGCTCTCCAGTACCTCCCTCAAGGCGTATCCGCTCGACAGCGAGACAGTCAGTCAGAAGACATTCGACTCACCCGCAAGCCTGGAGCTGATTACGACCGGACCGATCACCTCCGGTAGTGTCATTGCAGCGGGTGACCTTGCCAACTGGCAGTGGGACGGCCCAAACGCGAGCTCGATGATCCCGGCAACGTTCAGGCTCGGCAATACGATTACCTTCACCACACCGAGTTGCACCATCGTCACGGATCCAATCAATGTCACCCTGCCGACCGTGACTACCAGTGCGTTTACCGGTGTCGGTTCGGTCTCGGGCAAGACCCCGTTCCAGATCGGGCTGTCGTGCCCACCGGCGACAGCCGTGGCCAAAATCACCATGCATGCGACGATGCCGGATAGCCATCCGGGCGTGATCAAACCAGCCGGTGCGGGTTTTGCGGCGGGCATCGGCGTGCAGGTGCTGGACGCCAACTCGAACCCCATGGTTTTCGAGATCCAGACGGTGGTCAATCCGCCGAATGCGACGACCTCGATCCCCTATTTTGCGCAGTATTTCCAGACGGCACCCACTGTCTCCGGAGGCAATGTCAAGGGCACCGTAACCTTCGACATTTTCTACCAGTAAGCGCGACGTCAATCGTACGTGTCGACAATGATCTTGACGCTGCCGGCGACGCCATCAGTGGGGTCTGCGTAGGTGGCGAAATAGGCAAGCAACCGGTCGTCGTCGAGATCTGCTGCGGTCACCTGGATAACCTGGCGCGAGTAAATTCGGCCGGGATCAGTGGCGGTCTGCCCGCAACGCAGGCGTGCAGGAGGTGCTCCGGCCACGGCGTACTGGGCAGAGCGAAGCGCCGCGCTGTCGCCGGCGCAGGTGGGCTCCACGATTGCGCCGGAAAAGAAGATCCGGTCGGTCGCTGCGCGAACGGTCGAAATGCCGATGAACGCGATCAATGCGCATCCTGCCAATGCTCTGCCAAGGGGAGCTGCCATGCCGTCACCTCATGAGGTGGTAATCCGCAATTGCGGGACCTCATAGGGGTCTTCGGCACGCACCGCGCAACCTTGATGGCAGGAAAACCCAAAAGTCACGAAGCGTGATTCGCGTCACACTTCGGATATCCGCTGCCTGCAGAGGGCGGATCCGCTCGTGCCGTGCCTAGCCCAGCGGCTGCGGCTGATCAGGTGGTTGCATCGGACGGGGAGCAGCGATTGCTCATCGGCTGAGAAAGGTCAAACTTGATCAACGTGATGAAATGTATTTTTCGCGGCGAATGTGCTGCACCGGCAGGCCGAAATCCTTGAGCGCGGCATACGCAGCGTCGACCATGTTCGGGTTACCGCACAGGTAGGCGATATCCTGCCCGGCCTGGGGTTGGAGCTCGGTGAGTAAATGCTGCACATAGCCGCTGCGGTCGGTGGCACGCGCAACTGCCCTGGGTTCACGGCTCAGACAACCGTGGAACGTGAAGCGGGGATGCGCTTGGGCAAACGCGTCAAACTGGTCGCCGTACAACAACTCGCGCTCGGTGCGTGCGCCGTACAGCAGCACCACTTCACGATCATCCGCGGCAAGCAATTTCTCGAGCTGGGGCAACATGGCGCGATACGGCGTGACCCCGGTGCCAGTGGCAACCAGCAGGTAGCGGCGATTGCTGTCCGCCGCCTGCAGACAGAAGCGTCCATACGGACCACTGGCGTCGACGACACCACCCAACGGCAAGTTGCCCAGCAGATGCGTGGCTGCACCGCCCTGAACATAACTGACGGCAATCTCGATGTGCATCACGGAAGACGATCCATCGCCCACCGTGGCAACCGAATAGCTGCGTTTGGTCGCGGTGCCATCGGCATACTGGAAGTGCACCTGCATGAACTGTCCGGGCACGAACGCCAGCGGTTGTCCGTCGATCCGGGCAAACACCAGGTGACGTACGGCCGGCGTCAGCATGCGACTGTCAACAAGACGGAGTTGGAAACGTTCGACCATGGCTTCACGGGACCTGATGAGTGGCGCTGCCACATGCCGTCAACACCGGCCCGTCAGCAGCGAAGGCAGCTCAGAGATGGCGGCAATGTTTGCAGCTTCAATCCACAGCCACCATAACCGGCAGCAGCCGTGAACAGCCGGGTATAATAATGGGCACGGGCGGGAACGTCAGTCAGTCCTCAAGGGGCGACACACGAAATCGACCGGCTCGATTTGACCTGCTCCACCCGCTCAATCGCCGGCTGCCCACCAGCGGCCAGCATGTCGCCCGTCGGGTGCGCCCGCTTCCCATTTCTCTTCGGCATCATTCATGACTCCTCCCGCTGCGCTCGCTGTCGACAACCTGCGCAAGACGTACAGCAATGGTGTTGAAGCGCTCAAGGGCGTCAGCCTGACCGTGCAACAGGGTGATTTCTTCGCCTTGCTCGGTCCCAATGGCGCCGGCAAATCCACCCTGATCGGAATTCTTTCCTCGCTGGTCAGCGCCACCAGCGGCGATGCCCGGGTGTTTGGCGTATCGGTCCAGCACGAGCGCAGCGCGGCGATGCGCCTGATCGGTCTGGTGCCGCAGGAAGTCAACTTCAACCAGTTTGAAAAGCCGTTCGAGATTTGTGTGAACGAAGCCGGGTTCTACGGCATCCCGCGCAAAGTCGCCAAGCAACGTGCCGAAAAATATCTCAATGAGCTGCGCCTGTGGGACAAGGCGCACATGCAATCGCGCACGCTGTCCGGCGGCATGAAACGCCGGCTGATGATTGCGCGGGCGATGATGAACGAGCCGCGTCTGTTGATCCTGGATGAACCCACGGCCGGGGTGGACATCGAGATTCGCCGTTCCATGTGGCAATTTGTCAGTGACATCAACGCGGCAGGAACCACCGTGATCCTTACCACGCACTATCTGGAGGAAGCGGAAAAGTTGTGTCGCAACATTGCCATCATCGACAACGGCACGATCATCGAGAACACCAGCATGCACCGCCTTCTGGCAACACTCGATGTGGAGACTTTCGTGCTGGACATCGTGACGATGCCCGCCACGCTGCCGCTGCTGCCCGGTGTCACTTTGCGCCAGCGCGACGAACAAACGTTGGAGGCGGAAATGGCGCGCTCACACGATTTGAACTCGCTGTTTGCGGCGCTTTCAACCCACGGAATCATGGTCACGTCCATGCGTAACAAGACCAACCGGCTGGAAGAACTCTTCATGCGCCTGGTTGACCATGATCGGCAGAGAACCGCATGAACACCCCGTCACGCAACACCGTGCAGCACGCTGAGGTTCGGCCGACCGACGACGCCGACGCCGCAGCGCACCCCGCAGTGCAACGGGGCGGTCACGCGACGGCAAACCTGGTCGCGCTCGGCACGCTGGTGCGCCGCGAAATCGCGCGGATTCTCCGCATCTGGACGCAGACATTGCTCCCGCCGGCAATCACCATGACGCTGTATTTCGTCATCTTCGGCAAATTGATCGGCAGCCGCATCGGGTCGATCGAAGGCGGCTTCACCTACATGCAATACATCGTCCCGGGACTGGTGATGATGAGCATCATCACCAACAGCTACAGCAACATTTCCAGTTCATTCTTCGGCCTGAAGTTCAGTCGTGCGGTAGAAGAAATGCTGGTGTCGCCGATGCCCAACTGGGTCATCCTGAGCGGTTACGTCGCGGGGGCCGTGGCGCGCGGGCTGGTGGTCGGCGTGCTGGTCCTGTTCATCGCGCTGTTCTTCACCAGCCTCGACATCCAGCACCCGTTGATCACGTTTGCCTCCGTGTTGCTGGGTGCGATCATCTTTGCCCTGGCCGGTTTCATCAACGCCGTGTATGCCACCAAGTTCGATGATATCGCGTTGGTGCCGACGTTCATTCTGACGCCGCTGACGTACCTCGGGGGCGTGTTCTATTCGGTCAACATGCTGTCCGAGCCGTGGCAGGGACTGTCCCGCGCAAACCCGATCCTGTACATGGTCAACGCATTCCGTTTTGGTGTGCTGGGAATCAGCGACGTCAATGTACCGATAGCGTTCGTGGTGATGCTGGGCTTCGTCGTGGCGCTGTCGGTCTTTGCTTTGCACCTGCTCAAGCGCGGAATCGGTCTGCGCTCCTGAACTGTGCGGCAAAGCATCGCCGACCGGCGCATCCGCGCAGGCCCGGCGGCAACACCCGCCATGCCGGGTCTCGCCATCACCAGGCCAGGCATGGTGCCAAGACTTGCAGTGTTCACTGCTGCCGTGCCGGCTACCATCATGGCGAAGAGGCGGCAGGCACTGCCCGCCCCGCGACGGCTGCATCGCAGCGCTTCAGGCCTTGACCGCGCCGGTTCAGGCCGCCGGCAGGGTCTGCAAATCCCAGCGCGGGTAGACCGGCACCGTCGCGTCCTGCTGCTGGCCACGCGCCAGGCGGATGGCCCCGGCGAGCGCAATCATGGCGCCGTTGTCGGTACAAAACTGCAGGCGTGGAAAGTACACGCGAAAGCCATCTTTCACAGCCGCCTCGGCCAGCTCGCGGCGCAGCCGACGGTTGGCGCTGACCCCGCCAGCAATCACCAGCCGCTTGGCACCGACGGCTTGCAGCGCGCGCCGACACTTGATGATCAACGTGGCCACGATGGCTTCCTCGAACCCGCGAGCGACGTCCTTGCGTGTCTGCTCGCTGTGGTCGCTGGCCTGCCACGCCAGCAGCACCTGGGTTTTCAGTCCGGAAAAGCTCATGTCCAGACCCGGCCGGTCGGTCATGGGCCGGGAAAAGTGAAACGCGCCCGCCGTGCCTTCTTCCGCCAGCTTGGCCAGCATCGGACCACCGGGGTATGGCAGGCCCATCATCTTGGCGGTCTTGTCGAAAGCCTCGCCCGCGGCGTCGTCCAGGGTGTCGCCGAGAATGGCGTAATCACCAATTGCCTTGACCTCCACCAGCATGGAATGCCCACCTGACACCAGCAGGGCCACGAATGGCGGCTGCGGGGGGTCATCCTCCAGCAGCGGCGCCAGCAAGTGCCCTTCCATGTGATGCACGCCCAACGCCGGCACGCCCAGACCCCATGCCAGCGCACGCCCGGTGCACGCGCCGACCAGCAATGCGCCGACCAGGCCGGGGCCGGCCGTGTAGGCCACGCCGCCAAGGTCCTTCACGGTGAGTCCCGCATCAGCCAGCGCGCGGTGGATCAGCGGGAGCAACTTGCGCACATGATCCCGACTGGCCAGCTCCGGGACCACACCACCGTAATCGGCGTGCAGCTTGATCTGGCTGTACAGCGTATGGGCCAGCAAGCCGCGGCCTGGCGCGTCCGGTTCCCAGCGCAGCAGTGCCACACCGGTCTCGTCGCACGAGCTTTCGATCCCCAGGATCGGCTTGACAAACGAGGACTTTGAAAATTCAGGGTTATGCACGGTATAATTCGCAGCTCAGTCAATTCAACACTTTCCGCATCGGCGGGAAGATTACCACCTGGAGTTTCCATGCCCAACGTTAAAGTTCGCGAGAACGAGCCGTTCGAGATTGCACTGCGTCGTTTCAAGCGTACCTGCGAAAAGGCCGGCATCCTCGCCGAAACGCGCAAGCGTGAGTTCTATGAAAAGCCCACCCAGGAGCGCAAGCGCAAGCGTGCGGCCGCGGTGAAGCGTCACCTGCGTCGCCTGTCGCGCGATGTTTCCCGCAAGGTCCGGATGTACTGAAGTTTCCCGCGCCCGCTACGGCGAGGCGCGCGCTACTGGCGCATGAGCGGAAACGTGGTTGGCGCGAGTTCCCGCTGCCACCATTACACGGTCGGGTTTGACGAGCCGGGGTTGCTGCAGGGCAACTCCGGCTTTGTCGTTTCTGTCATCTTCCAGGTGCGCCTGCTCACGCAAGTCGCCTATCTGCCGAGGCCAAACCATGACACTCAAACAGCAACTTACTGAAGACATGAAAGCCGCCATGCGCGGGGGTGACAAGCCACGTCTGGGCGTGATCCGGCTGATGCTTGCCGCAATCAAGCAGCATGAAGTGGACGAGCGCGTCGAGCAAACCGACGCCATGGTTCTGGTCACGCTGGAAAAAATGCTCAAGCAGCGACGCGACTCCATCCAGCAGTACAGCGCGGCCAATCGTGAAGACCTGGCGGAGGTGGAGCGTGCGGAAATGACCGTGATTGAAGCCTATCTGCCAGCCAAGCTGAGCGAAGCGGAAATCGACGAACTGATCACCGCCGCCATCGCCAGCACCGGCGCCAGCTCGCCACGCGACATGGGCAAGGTGATAGGCGCGGTGAAGGACAAGGCCGCCGGTCGCGCCGACATGGCTGTGGTGTCGAGCAAGATCAAGACACGGCTGGCGAGCTGAGTCGCACGCGCACTCTGTGCCAGCGATGCGTCGCGTTCACGTCCTGCGCTGTACAACGTGAACACGCCCTTCCTCACCAGGGGGGGCATCGCCGCTAGTGGAGACGCACCATGCTGAAGTGGGCCATAATTTTCGCGATCGTGTCCCTGATCACCGGCTGGTTGGGGTTCGGAAGTCTTTCCGGGGCCACAGCCACGATTGCCAAGATACTGTTCGGTATTTTCGTGGTGCTGTTCATACTCGCCATCCTGGCCGTCGTGGGTGTGATGCATCTGTTCTAGATCGAGTCCGGCGGCGACGCGGCACGGCACTCCAGTAGAATGGGCCGCTTATGAGCGGCCTGATTCCCGACAGCTTCATTGACGAATTGCTCGCTCGCGTCGACATCGTCGACGTGATCGAACGTCGCGTGCCGCTGAAAAAGGCCGGCAAGGAGTGGATGGCGTGTTGTCCGTTCCACAATGAACGCTCGCCATCGTTTTCAGTCAGCCCATCCAAGCAGTTTTATCATTGCTTCGGCTGCGGCGCGCACGGCAGCGCGATCAAGTTCCTGATGGAATACGACCGCCTCGAATTTCCCGATGCCGTTGAGGAACTGGCGCAAACGGTGGGCCTGCAGGTACCCCGCGAAACCAGCCGGAACGCAGCGCCGCGCGAGGACAAGACCGACCTGTACGACCTGCTCGACGCCGTCGCAAACTGGTACGCGGGAGAGTTGCCGCACAGTGCCGAAGCGCAGGCGTACTGCAGCAAACGCGGCCTGGATGCAGAGACGATTGCACGGTTTCGCCTCGGCTGGGCGCCAGACGGTTACGACGGTGTGCTCAAGGCGCTCGGCCACGATGAGCGGCGCATGCAGCTGTTGACCGAGGCCGGGATGGTGGCGCGCAACGATCGCGGCAGCAACTACGACCGCTTCCGCGCGCGCTTGATGTTTCCGATCCTTGATCGACGGGGTCGGGTTATCGCTTTTGGCGGGCGAATCCTGCAGGAAAAGCCGCCGCGCACCGATCCGGAGGCGGCCACGCCAGCGCCCGCAACCGCCCAGCCGCATTCGCCCAAGTACCTCAACTCGCCAGAGACCCCGCTGTTTCACAAGGGTCGAGAGCTGTTTGCGCTGTGGCAGGTAAAACAGGCAAACAACAACCTCGGGCGGATCGTGGTCGTCGAAGGCTACATGGATGTGATCGCGCTGCATCAGGCCGGGCTGCCGATTGCCGTCGCCACATTGGGCACGGCGACCACCCCCGAGCACACCGAACTACTGTTCCGCGCTGCGCCGGACGTGGTGTTCTGCTTTGACGGGGATCGCGCGGGCCGTGCTGCTGCGTGGAAGGCCCTGGACGCGGCGCTGCCGCGCTTGCGCGATGGCCGTCAGGCCTACTTCCTGTTTCTGCCCGACGGTGAAGACCCCGACTCCCTCGTACGCAAGGAAGGCAAGGCCGGCTTCGAGCAGCGCATCAAGGATGCCACGCCACTGTCGGAGTACCTCTTCAACGAGTTGGCGCGTGACGTTGATACCAGCAGCCTCGACGGTCGCGCGCGCCTGGCCGAGCGGGCGCGACCGTTGATAGCCAAATTGCCGGACGGGGCGTTCCGCGATCTCATGGGGCAGGAGCTGGAGAAACGTTCCGGTGTACGTGCACTGTTGCCTGCCAGCTCGACGGCAGCACGCTCGATGCCGCGCCAACCGGGGCACCGCAGTTTGGTGCGCAGTGCGATCACGCTGTTGCTGGCGCAGCCAGGGCTCGCCGACCAAGTGCAGAAACCTTATGCGTTTTTGGCGCTTGATCAACCCGGCGTGGCGGTGCTTGAGGAATTACTGGACTTGGCGCGCGCGCGCCCCGGGATCAACCCGGTCATGCTGGCGGAACACTTCGCCGGTCGTCCCGAGTACCCCATTCTGCAGAAATTGATGATGACGAGCACGGCTGGCGACGCGCAAACGCAGACCGTCGAGTTTCACGCCGCGTTGCAACGCATGCAGGATCAGGCTGTGGCGCAACGTCGCGCCACCTTGACCGCCAAGAGCCGTTCCAGCGTGCTCGATGCGGCCGAAAAGGCCGAGATGCGCGAGCTTCTGGCCGCACGCGTGCCCCCACCCACGTCCACTTGAGCATGACTGGCGCCGTGCAGGACGTTGCCGCCATCGCCACAGCACGCCCACCCTCGTACTATGGGCGATTGTCGCGGCCAGGAGCGTAGGCGGTAGAAAAGTTCGAGGCGAAGAGTCACCTGCGCGAGGACAGTTTTTCGACGATTTGCCGGCCCATAGTGGTTCTATGGGCCGGAAGCGGCGAAGCGCTTCACAACAGCGAAGCTGGTCAAAAATGGACCGGGCAGACGACTTTGCAGCCCGGACGGTTTCTACCGCCCACGCTCCTAGCGCATGCCGGCGCCGAACATCGAGATGCCGATGGATTTGCTTGATAGTCTGATCAACCTGTTCGCGCAAAACGGCTACGTGGCAGTATTCATTGCGTTGATGATCTGTGGCGCCGGGCTACCGCTGCCCGAAGACATCACGCTGGTCGCTGGTGGTGTGATCGCCGGCCTCGGCTACGCCAACGTGCACGTCATGTGTGCGGTCGCACTGTTCGGCGTCCTGCTTGGCGACGCGGCGATCTTCCTGCTTGGTCACCATTACGGTGAACGCATACTGAAGTGGCGCTGGGTTGCACGCATACTGACGCCCACGCGCTACGTCAAAGTGCAGGAAAAGTTTGACCGTTACGGCAACCGCATGCTGTTTTTTGCGCGCTTCATCCCGGGCATGCGTACCACCGTGTACATGACGGCCGGCACCACGCACCGCGTGTCGTTTTTACGTTTCCTCTTGATCGATACCCTTGCCGCGCTGATCAGCGTGCCAGTCTGGGTGTACCTCGGCTACTTCGGCGCCGACAATCACGCATGGCTGGTGAAGTGGATGCACCGCGGCCAGGGGAGTCTGTGGGCGTTGGGTGGTTTGTTGCTGGTGGTCTTGCTGTTCATCTGGTGGCGTCGGCGCCGCGCCAGCCAGGCTGCATGCGACTCGCGTTGAGCCAGTAAACGGCGGCCCGAACAAGGCTGCGCTGCTGGAGCCAAGCCGGTGGGCAGCTTCGTTGCCTGGTTGGTGGCGCACAGTCTCGCGCTCGCGAACGGCACGCGTCCAACATGCCGGGCGGGCAGAGCACTGCGCCGGCAGCTGCGCCTACAACAAGCGCCCGCCGCCCGACCGCTGTGCCCCCTCGCCTACAACCAACGCCCGTAGCGGCGGATGTAAATCACCTTCATCAGTTGCGTCAGCAAGCCGTAGCCAAGCACGGTCGCTGCCAGCCAGGCGAAATATACCGGCGGCATTTCCATCATGCCGAGATGGGTGCCGATCACGGTGTAGGGAATCAGCATGCCGATCGCGATGATCGCCGTGGTCAGTGCGAGTACCGGTGCGGCGGCCGCACTTTGCACAAACGGGATCTTGCGCGTACGGATCATGTGCACCACCAGCGTCTGTGTCAGCAGGCTTTCGATGAACCAGCCGGACTGGAACAGCGATTGCTGCGCCACGCTGTTCGCGTCAAACACGTACCACAACAAGGCGAAGGTGGTCATGTCGAATACGGAACTGGCCGGTCCGATCCACACCATGAAGCGACCGATGTCGGCCGCGTCCCAGCGCTGCGGTTTCTGCAAATAGTCCTCGTCCATGCGATCAAACGGGATCGACAACTGCGAGATGTCGTACAGCAGATTCAGCACCAGGATCTGCAGCGGCAGCAAGGGCAGAAACGGCAGGAACAAACTGGCTACCAGCATGCTGAGCACATTGCCGAAGTTCGAGCTGGCGGTCATCTTGATGTACTTGATGACGTTACCGAAGATGACGCGCCCTTCCAGCACGCCCTCCTCCAGCACCATCAGGCTTTTTTCCAGCAGAATGATGTCGGCCGACTCTTTGGCGATGTCGGTCGCCGTATCCACCGAGATACCCACATCCGCATCATGCAGCGCGGGTGCGTCATTGATGCCGTCGCCGAGAAAGCCGACCGTGTGACCCTGCCGCTGCAACGAACGCACTACTTGAGCCTTCTGCAACGGCGACATCTTGGCAAATACGATGACGCGGGCGACCAGCGCATCCAGCGCGGCATCGTCCAGCGCCTCGATGTCCTTGCCCAGCACCGAGTGCGTGACATCGAGTCCGACCTCACGACAAATCTTGCGCGTGACCGCCTCGTTGTCACCAGTGATCACCTTCACCGCCACGCCGTGACTGTGCAGCGCGCGGATGGCGGTGGCGGCCGAGTCCTTCGGCGGATCGAGAAATGCCAGGCAACCAATCGCGACCAGATCGTTTTCGTCAGCCACGCTGTAGGGTCGCGCATGGCTGGGTTCGCGCCGTATCGCCACCACCAGAACGCGCAGGCCATCTTCGTTGAGGCGATGCGTCATCGCCTTGATCTCGTCCCGGCGCACCTCGGTCAGCGGCACGGTAGCCGCGCCGTCTTGCTCGAATGCGCAGATCACCAGCATCTCCTCGACCGCGCCCTTGCAGATCAGCAAATGCTCACCGTCATCCTGCGTTACCACCACTGACATCCGGCGGCGCTGAAAATCGAACGGGATCTCGTCGATCACCCGATAGCGAGCCGCGGCAGACTCCAGATCGCCATGTGCCAACACCGCCTTGTCCATCAGGTTTTTCAGGCCGGTCTGGAAGCGGCTGTTGAGATAGCCAAACTCCAGCGCGTCTGCCGATTCCTCACCGTCCATCCCCAGGTGTCGCTCCAGCACGATCTTGTCCAGCGTAAGCGTGCCGGTCTTGTCAGTGCACAGCACATCCATCGCGCCGAAGTTTTGAATGGCATTGAGCTGTTTCACGATCACCTTGCGCTTGGACATCGCCAGCGCGCCCTTGGCCAGGTTCGCGGTGACAATCAGCGGGAGCATTTCCGGTGTCAGTCCGACTGCGACGGACAGCGCGAACAGAAAGGCCTCAGTCCAGTCGTGCTTGCCGAAGCCCTGAATCAGAAACACCACCGGCACCATGACCGCCATGAAGCGGATCAGCAGCCAACTGACGCTGCGGACACCGCGGTCGAAACTCGTCTGTACGCGCTGCCCGGTCATGCTGTGGGCGAGCGAACCGAGATAGCTGCGTGCCCCGGTGGCGACCACAACCGCGCTGGCGGTACCGCTGATGACGTTCGTGCCCATGTAGCAGACGCTGGACAGGTCCAGCGGGCGCTCATGCTCGTTCCCGGCAGCCGACATCAGCAGCGTCGATGGGGCAGATTTCTCCACCGGAAGCGATTCCCCCGTGAGAATCGCCTGGCTGATGAACAAGTCCTTCGCGCCGAGCAGGCGCAGGTCCGCTGGCACCATGTCGCCAGCGCCCAGATGCACGATGTCACCGATGACCAGCTCGACGACCGGCACTTCGATCTGCTCGCTGTGTCCGTCCTCGGCGCGGCGCATCACCGTTGCGGTGTTGCGCACCATGGCCTTGAGCTTCTCGGCCGCACGTGAAGACCGATATTCCTGGCTGAAGCTCAACAGCACACTGATGGACACCATCACGGCAATGATGATCGGGCCGGTGAGATCGCCGCCGTCCGTGGCCAACTGCACGCCGGCAAGGACCAGCAACACCATGATGAAAGGATTCTTGAACGCACGCAGAAGTTGGCGCGACCAGTGTGGTGGCTTCTCGTGCGAAACCTCATTGAGTCCGTCACGACGCAGTCGGGCTTCAATCTGTCCCGCGTCGAGTCCATCGGCGCGCGTATCCAACTCGGCCAGCAGTTCGCCCGCAGGCCGAAACGCATGCTGCGCCGCGTGCAAACGTGTCTTGCGCGGCGCCCCGCGCCCCACTTTTGCGCTGACCGTTGTCGGCGCGACTATCTTGTTCATGCGTGGCTTCTTTGCCGTCGGCTTGCCGGTGCCGCGCAACCTTGCGACTCCAGCCGGACCTCATGTCGCGGGCCTCAAACGCCGCCGCAGCAACCTCGGCTATGGCCGACCCGTGCCGGGTGCGGATAGGCGTTCGCGCCTGACGTCAGCATGTGTCAGGGCCCGAAAGCCCGGCGCAGGTGGCGCGGTGCTTTCAGGAATGACGCCGGTTCCGACCGGGGCAAGATGACCGGCCCAGCCGCGCTTTCCGACACGGTGCTTGCCATGGCAGCGACCGCAGTCGCCTTCGGCAGTGACGCCGGCACGGTCACCTGGAACACGGGTGGCTCAGCGCTGACGCGAGCGGATGCGCCGCGCACACTGACGGTGCACAAACGTACAACTTCATGAAGGAGTTTCATTGGCCCATCTCCTCGAAACGACGCTTGCGGCGTCGTCAAGGGTGGGCCGGAGTTCCCTAGTGCAGGAAAATGCCAGCCGACCGCAAGCGCAAACCGCCAGCGTTCAACATGTGATGCGTAGCCGACACCCGAAGCGAGCGGATGCCGACGTTGCGACTAGGGTAAACGTCCATATGCCTTGTTTGGTAAGGGCTGGGTGTCGACATGACGCGATCCGCCACATGACTCGGGTATTCTGAGACGACCGGCCTGACTAGTCAACGCAACAACCGCGCCTACGGCGAAATCACAGCCGCTGGTTCAGCTCCGGTTCGTCGCCATGGCAGCAAGCCGAGCCGGCAAATACGCGTGGCAGACAGGGTAGATCACAGGGACTGCACCAGCGGATGGACCAGCCAGTGGTCTACCAGCAGCAACGCAAACAGCAACATCAGGTACCAGATCGAATACTTGAATACCTGCATCGGATACATGTCGTCGGGCGGGTTGAGCAGGCGTATGGCGTACCAGAGGAACACCGCGTTCAGCCCCACCACGCCGGCCAGGTAGATCCACCCGCTCATGCCCGTCAATGCGGGCAACAAAGTGACCAGCACCAGCAAAATCGTGTAGAACAAAATGTGCCACCGGGTGAACACCACCCCGTGGGTCACCGGCAACATCGGAATCTCGGCACGCGCGTAGTCGTCACGACGGAAGATCGCCAGCGCCCAGAAGTGCGGTGGCGTCCACACGAAAATGATCAGACAGAGCTGCAGCGCATACGGATGCAGCGCGCCGGTTACCGCAGTCCAGCCCAGGATCGGCGGAACTGCGCCTGCGAGACCGCCAATGACGATATTCTGCGGGGACGCACGCTTGAGGAACGCGGTATAGATCACCGCGTAACCGATCAATCCGAAAAACGTGAGTACCGCCGTGAGCGTATTGACCCACAGCGTCAGCACGATCATCGAGGCAATACCCAGACTCAACGCAAACGTGAATGCCTGGCGTGCCGTGAGCGTTCCGGTGGCCAGCGGACGGTGCAGAGTGCGCACCATCACCTTGTCGATGCGCTGGTCAATCAGTTGATTGAACGCCGCCGCAGAGGACGATGCCAACCAGATGCCCAGCGTACCAATCACCAATGCGCGCCACGGCGGCAGATGCAAGCCCGGACCGGGCACCGCAAGGAACATCCCGATCACCGCACAAAACACCAGCAGCGCAACTATGCGCGGCTTGGTCAGTTCGTAATACTCGTGCAACAGGTTCATCTTACTGTCGCCCCAGCGACAGGAACATCGCGTCATCGTGGCGCTGTTGCGTGCGTGCCAACGTCGCCACGAGCGTCAGCAACAGCACCGCGGCGCCACCGTTGTGAGCTGTAGCAACGGGCAACGGCAAGCCGAAATACACGTTGCTGATGCCCAGCAACACCTGGGTAACCAATGCCAGCGCCACCAGCATGCCGTACCCGCGCAGGCCACGTGACGCCAAGCGCAGCGACAATACGGCAACGTAGCAAAACACCACCAGCGCCCCAACGCGGTGGGCGATCTGAATCGCGGTGCGTGCGGCCATGTCCAGTACGCCGCCCTCATAATTGACGCCGATCCCACGCCACAACACAAAGCCCTGGTGGAAATCCGTGTTCGGCAGCCACTGCCCGAGGCACTGTGGGAATGCTTGCGGTCCGTAACCGCAAGCCAGCGCTGCATAGTTCGCCGACGTCCAGCCGCCCAGCGCAATCTGCCCCACCAGCAACACGATGCCAACCACCGTCATGCGCCGCAGGCCAGCCAGCCGCCGGTCCACCGCGCCAACCCCGGCAAACCGCAACGCCACGTACGCGAGCAGGCCAAACGTGGCCATGCCTCCCAACAGATGCCCCATCACCACCACCGGCTTGAGCAACAGCGTCACCGTCCACATGCCCAGCACGGCCTGGAAAATGATGACGGCCAGGATCAATACGCAAATCTTCCACGCGGCCGGACGTCGCAACCCGATGGCGGCAAACAGCGGCAGCGCAATCGCCGCGACAGCAAGCAACAACGACCAGACATGTTCTCCGCGCATATACAGCAATACGCCGGCGGTGGCGGACACCGCTGACGCCACTATCGCCACCCGCACCATGCGCGAACGCCAGCCCGCCAGCAGCGCCATAAGCAGCACCAACACGCCGAGGGTACCGGCAAGGAAGCGGTGCACTTGCTCACGCCACGCCTTGTGGGTTTCGAATGGGCGTTCTGGATACGTGGCATCGGCGCGAGCAATATCGTGGGCGTGTTCCGGCCATGTCACTTCCCCGTAGCAGGTCGGCCAATCCGGACATGACAAGCCGGCGTTGGACAGGCGCACAAAGCCGCCAAACATCACCAGCCCGAAGGCAAACACGGCCGCTACCGCAGCCAGGCCGCGCAGAACGCCCGCGGGGCGCGAGCGCGTCATCGAATCACCTTGCGCATGTCCCGGAGCAGGCCCGCAGCATCCATCCCCGCCGGGTACAACGACAATGCGGTGCCGTTGGATTCCACCAGTACGGCGTTGACACTATCCGTGCTGGCGGGCCGATAGACGTCCAGCCGGCCATCCACATCCTTGCCGATCGCCCAGTAGTTACGCATCCCGGCCGCCTCGGCGGACGCCGGCGGTTGCCCAAGGTACAGCAGCCGCAACCGCGACTGGTTGCGATTGAGCATGGCGCGCGCCTTGGCAAGATTGGTCAGCTCCTGCACGCAACGAGTGGCGCAATCGGGGCCGGCCAACGCGATCAGGGTGAGGCGTGGCTTGCTGTCGCGCCACCGCCAGGGCTGGCCATCGTCCAGTACGACCTGCACGTTCTCCTGCGCAAAATTCCGCTGCGGCAGGATCGGCTGCCCCTCGCCGGCAACGCCCGGTTGCCAGCCAGCCAGACTGAGCACGCCAGCCACGATCAGCGGCGCAAGAAACACCAGGCTGATCAGCATCAGGTGCAAGCGCTTCTTGCGCTGCGCGGCAGGCTCAACCGTGTTCATGCAGATATCCCGTAGTCAAGATCATGGGCGGTGCGCACGCTTGTCGCGATTAACCACCAGCAGAATCGCCAGTGCGGCGAGCGCAAACGTGAACCACTGGAACGCATAGGCGCGATGGCGCGCCGGTGGCATCGAGGAAAAATCCAGCGTGTGTACGCGGACATAGATCGAAGCCGGATCAGGATCAAGCGCCAGCACCCGAGGGTACAGCGCGCGACCGAGATCGCCCGCGACCTGGGTCAGGTCAAGATAGATGCTGCTCTTTGGCCACTGCGTCTGGCGCGCGAGTGCATTGCCGCCCATTTCAAAGCCTACGGGCGGCGGCGGGACGTACAGCCCGTGCAGCTCGATTTCCCCAGCCGGCAGCGCGGGCGTTTGCAACACCCGGCCGCTGCCGTCCTCGGGCAGGAACCCTTGGTCAACCAGCAGCACGCGCGACCCGCCGTGCACCAGGAACGGGACAAACACCTCAGCGCCACCGCGTTGATCGTGATTCGGGTTATCCAGCAGATACTGCCGGTCGGAAAGATAATGTCCGCGCACCGCGACGCGCGGGAACGCCGCTGCCGCGGGGGCATCCGCTACCTTGGCAAACGGCTGCACCGGCGCGGAGGCGGCTGCGGCGTATCGCTGCAACAAGTCCTCCTTGTAGTCGGCACGATGCAACTGCCAGAACCCCAGGCGCACAAACACCAGCATTCCGGCGGCGGTCACGGCGATCGCCCACCATGGCGGCCGACGCAAACCCATCACGCCGTGCGCCCGCTGACGGTCGCTATACTGCGCGGACCGGAATAGCTCGGATCAGTCAATTGGGAACCGTCTACAAATACATACTGTTGGTAGTGTTCCTGGTCGTGATTTTCAACCTCGGCCAGGCGCTGTATTTCATGATGACCGACAAGGACGACGACCGACGCACCGCGCGGGCGCTGACCCGCCGCATTGCGCTGTCGCTGGTGTTCATCGCCATGGTCATGTTCGGGATATGGATGGGCTGGCTGCGTCCGCACGACATTGGACAGTGAGTGATTGTACCCGCGGGCGGCGCCCGCTGCCCCGGCTCGGGGCGGCGACACGGCACGGCCCGGCGCCGGGCGTGACAACTTTCTGCGCGCAATGGATCAGCGCTTGCGGTCGGGCAGTTGATGCGCCAGCACGATGTACTCAAAAAAGGCCCGCCAATGGCGGGCCTTTCCGTGCGCGCCGATGCGCCAACGTATCGCTCAAAGAATATAGACAAACATGAACAAGCCGAGCCACACCACGTCGACGAAGTGCCAGTACCAGGCAACCGCCTCAAAACCGAAGTGATGATCCTTGTCAAAATGTCCCATGAGCACGCGCAACCAGATGATCGCGAGCATGATCGTGCCCAGCGTGACGTGCAGTCCATGGAATCCGGTGAGCATGAAGAACGTTGAACCATACACACCACTGCGCATGGTCAGGTTCAAATCCTGATAAGCCTCGATGTACTCATGTGCCTGGAAATACAGGAACGTGGCACCGAGCAACACGGTGAAGCCGAGGAACAGCAAAATTCGGCCGCGGTGGCCGGCGCGCAACGCATGGTGCGCAATCGTGATGGTCACGCTGGAGCTCAGCAGGATCAACGTGTTGAGCAGCGGCAGACCCCATGCCGGCACCACGCGGAACGCTCCACCCATCTGCTCCGGTCCATTGCCACCACTGGAACCCCACGCGGTGGTGTAGTCGCTCCACAGAAACTGGTGAGTCAACACGCCGTGACCCGTGCCACCGAGCCACGGCAGCGAAAAATTGCGGATGTAGAACAAGGCGCAGAAGAACGCACCGAAAAACATCACTTCGGAAAAGATGAACCAGAGCATGCCCATGCGGAATGAGGTGTCCACCTGGTCGTTGTAGCTCCCGGCCAGTGATTCGTTGATCACCGAGCGGAACCACCCAAAGAACATGCCGAAGATGCCGAGCAGACCGAGCGTGAAGATCGTCTTGCCCACGCTGGTATTGCTCGCGTTGTTCAACGCGTTGAACCAGTGCGTCAAGCCGAACACCGTGACAAACATGACCAGCGCGGCCACGATCGGCCAATAGCTTTTGGCTGGAACAAAGTAAACGTCGTGCTGCTGACCCATGGTGAACCCCGTGGATTTTCTGACAACTCACCCCGTCGTGATGCGCGGGGAACTGCTAACCGGACAACGCGGCTGCGATGGAGCGCAGCGCGCCGGCCGAACCTCTACATCAATTTCAGCATGATGATCTGCATGAACGCGATCAGATAAAACACCGCAACCACTGCCACCAGTACGCCCACCGTACGACGCACTCCCTTGCGTCGCGCCTGGGTTGTCTGATGGTCAAGCACCGGCGGGGTAATACGCTCGCGCATCAGTCCGTCAATCACCCATGTGACCGTGCGCCAGTTCATTGCCAACGACCAGCGGCGGAATCGTGAAGGTATGGAACGGCGCCGGCGACGGTACCGTCCACTCCAGTCCCTTGGCACCTTCCCATACGCGATCCGTCGCTTTCTTCCTGGAGAAGAACACGCAATGGATCAGCACGCCAAGGAAGATCAACTGCGTGGCGCCGAACAGAAAGCCGCCAATGGAACTGATCATGTTGAAGTTGGCAAACGCCACGTTGTAATCGGGGATACGGCGCGGCATGCCCGCCAGCCCAAGGAAATGCTGTGGGAAGAACAACACGTTGACCCAGATCAGGCTGTTCCAGAAGTGCACCTTGCCCCAGAACTCGCTGTACATGTGCCCGGTCCATTTCGGCATCCACAGATAGGCTGCACCAAGGATCGCGAACAGCGCACCGGTCACCAGCACGTAGTGGAAATGCGCGACGATGAAGTAGGTGTCGTGATACTGGAAGTCGGCCGGGACCAGCGCCATCATCAGGCCGGAAAAGCCGCCGATGCTGAACAGGACGACGAACGCGATCGCGAACAGCATCGGCGTCTCGAACGTCATCGAACTGCCCCACATCGTGGCTACCCAGTTGAACACTTTCACGCCAGTGGGAACCGCGATCAGCATGGTCGCGTACATGAAGAACATGTCGGCGCCGATCGGCATGCCCACCGCAAACATGTGATGCGCCCACACGATGAACGACAGGAACGCGATGCAGGCAATCGAAAACACCATGGCCTTGTAGCCGAAGATCGGCTTGCGCGCGAACGTCGGAATGATCTCCGAGACAATGCCGAACGCCGGCAGAATCATGATGTAGACCTCGGGGTGACCGAAGAACCAGAAGATGTGCTGGTACAGGATCGGGTCACCGCCACCACCGGGGTTGAAGAAGTTCGTACCAAAATACTTGTCGGTCAGGAGCATCGTCACCGCGCCGGCCAGGACCGGCATCACTGCAATCAGCAGGAACGCGGTGATCAGCCATGACCACACGAAGATCGGCATCTTCATGAGGTCCATGCCCGGTGCGCGCATGTTGAGAATGGTGGCGATGATGTTGATCGCGCCCATGATCGAGCTGATGCCCATCAGATGGATGGCAAACACCGCGTACGGCAAGGACTCACTCTGCAGCGACAGGGGCGGATACATCGTCCAGCCGCCAGCCGGGCCGCCACCGGGGAGAAACATCGAGGACAACAGCAGGATGAACGCAAACGGCAGGATCCAGAACGACAGGTTGTTCATGCGCGGCAACGCCATGTCCGGCGCACCGATCATCAACGGAATCATCCAGTTGCCCAGACCCACGAACGCCGGCATGATCGCGCCGAAAATCATGATCAGGCCGTGCATCGACGTCAGTTCATTGAAAAAGTACGGCTGCATCAATTGCATGCCGGGCTTGAACAGCTCCGCACGAATCAGCATCGCGAAGCTGCCGCCAACGAACAACATTGTCAGTGCAAAGATCAGGTACAGCGAGCCGATGTCCTTGTGGTTGGTGGACATGCACCAGCGCTGGAAGAAATTCTTCGGCGCGCCGTGGTGCTCGTCGTGCTGATCGGTGGTGGCTGCGTAGGACATTGCCTTGAACCTCTGGAACTGGGTGTTGTGAATGCAACAAAGTTGAAGCGTCGGGAGCGCGGGTATCCGTACAGCTACCTGGCACCCTTCGCGAGCACCGCAACCGCAGGCGGCGCTGCAGCCGTGTCACTAGCAGTCGCCACCGGTGCGTCCTCAGCAGGTTCCGCATTGGCTGCTTCCTGTGCCGCCAGCCACTTGGCAAAGTCCGGCTTTGACTTCACCACCACGACAATCGGCATGAAGCCGTGATCCTGGCCGCACAACTCGGCGCATTGACCGCGATACGTGCCGATCTTGGTCATGTTGGTCCATGCCGCATTGATGATGCCCGGGACGGCATCCAGCTTCCAGCCCATCGCCGGCACCCACCACGAGTGGATGACATCGCCGCTGGTGATGACGAAGCGCACCTTGGTATCCACCGGGATGACCAACGGGTTGTCCACGTCCAGCAGATAGGTGCTTTCGTCTCCTTCCTTCACCGCATAGGGATTCATGCCAGAGCCGAGCTGGCGAGTCTCGTCGCTCTGGGTATCCAGCTTGGACATGAAGCCGACCTTTTCGAGCGGCTTGCCCATGTACTCGACGTAGTCGTAGCGCCACTTCCATTGATAGCCGGTCACCTTCACCGTCATCTGCGAGCCCGTGGTATCAGACCACGAAACCAGGCCACCGCTGGCCATGTAGGCCAGGGTCGCCAGGATCAGCACCGGGATGGTGATCCAGATCACTTCGACGGTGGTGTTGTGTGACCACTTTTCGGCAACCGCACCACGCGACTTGCGGAAGCGGAAGATGGAAACAAACATGGCGCCAAACACCAACGCGCCGATGACGACGCACACACCCAACGCGATATTGTTGAGTGAATACGGCACACTGGACCAGGTACTGGCCCCGCGCTCCATGTTCATCTGCCATGGGTGGGGAGCCGCCTGCACCACACCGCACAGCATCGCGAGGGCGAACGCCACGCTTGCCTTGATTGATCGCCTGATGCCGCCAGATGTCATGTCTTGCACCTTTGTTGAACCTGTTTGTGCTGCGGACCGTGAGCTTCGAGCAGCAGCACCATGAGTTTCTTCGACAACGCGACGCGTTCGGCTTCCGCCAGAAAAACGCCAATTTCCAGCGCCCGTCCATGCGCCGACAACAGCAACCGATGCTGCCCGTGACCCGGCTCCAGCAACACACGCACCCAATATGTGGGAAAACGCGTGCAACGTCGACCAGGCAGTGACTGCACCTCCAGCGACGCCGCGTCCAATACGACGCGCTCGCCTCGATCACCCGCACGCCACGCAATACTCAACGCGTAAGCCATGACGATCGACTCAAAGCCAGCAAACAGGGGCGCAAATACATTCCCCTGCCACGCACCGAGACCCGCCGTGCCCAATACCAGGACCACCAACGCCATGATTACGCGACGCAGGCCACGATGGCTGAGCGTGCGATTGGGCGTGAGCCACATCGTCGCGCACGGCAGTTCCGTGGAAGCTGGTCGAAACACGATCATGAACAGTCCAGCGCGCCTGTAACGGGCAAATGATAGGCCGCGACGACTCGGTGGGCAACAAGATCGCAAAGGCCGGACCCCGAACAGAGCGTCGCAGAAGCGCGATGGCTGCTTTGACTTGCACGCTGAACGCGACGGAGATTCCGCGCTGCCGTACAATCCGCTGCCAGCTTTCGCACCTGCGTGCGACCCACAACTTTCTGCCTATCCGTGAATCACCTCATCCTCAGCCCAGAGCTTCCTGGCGACGTCGCGCCAGCCCGTGCCCGCATTACCGCGGCGTGGTTGCGCGACGAAACCGAAGCGGTCAACGACTTGCTCGATCAGGCAGATTTCCCGCCGTCCGAGCGCGAGCAGGTCGTCAATCGTGCGGTCGACCTGGTCGAGCGCGTGCGCGGGCGCGCCAAAGACCAGGGTGTGGTCGAATCGTTCATGCGCCAGTACGACCTGTCCTCGGAGGAAGGCATCCTGCTGATGTGTGTTGCCGAGGCGCTGTTGCGCATTCCCGACAACGCGACCACAGACAAGCTGATCCGCGACAAGCTGGGTGACGCCAATTGGCACAAGCATCTTGGCCAGAGCCAGTCTGTGCTGGTCAACGCCTCCACCTGGGGGCTCATGTTGACCGGGGAATTGGTCAACGTGGAAGACACCCGGAAAGACTTCACCGGTTCGTTGCGCCGCGTG
>CAJDVT010000022.1_pt1 | contig 28274 bp, 22 predicted proteins | sample 7391411 | NCBI WGS metagenome assembly CAJDVT01 (sample SAMEA7055698, study PRJEB34461) | soil metagenome | biome: terrestrial ecosystem; feature: Peninsula; material: soil | place: Antarctica | collected 2016 | reverse complement strand
GGTGGAGTCCCACCCGACCCGCGATTACACCGAGCGCATGCTCGCAGCGTTCGGCTGGCCGATCCAGTTCACCCCAGGCAGCGCCAGTCTGTCCGGCGGTCACGCGTTGCATGCGATGGATGTCGATGTTCCGGCGGATTTTTCCTCAGCAGCGTTCTTTATCGTAGCGGCCAGCATCGTGCCTGGCTCCGAACTGCGTTTGCCGGCGCTCGGTCTCAATCCGCGACGTACTGGCCTGTTGCAGGCTCTGCGCCTGATGGGCGCGGACATCAGCGTGGAGCACCTGCGCGATGGCCATGGCGAGGCGGTGGGCGATGTGATCGTGCGCCACGCGCCGTTGCATGGCATTGATTTGCCGGCCTCCTTGGTGCCGGACATGATTGATGAACTGCCGGTGTTGTTCGTGGCTGCAAGCGTGGCCGCAGGACGTACGGTGGTTTCAGGTGCCGCCGAACTGCGCGTGAAGGAATCCGATCGCATTGCCACGATGGCCGTCGGTCTGCGTGCGCTGGGTGCAAATATTGCAGAGACCCCGGATGGAGTGATTATCCACGGGGGCAGGCTGGGCGGCGGCAGCGTGGCCAGTCACCTGGATCACCGCGTCGCGATGAGTTTCGTGGTGGCCGGGTTGGTGGCGCACGAACCGGTGCGCATCAGTGATTGCGCCACCGTCGCAACCTCGTTCCCCGGTTTCCGCGAAATTGCCAACGGTTGCGGGTTCGATGTCCGCGAGCTGCGCTGACAACATGCTCGCCGCTGCGCCAGGTTGCCGCTACGCTGCGGGCCTGTGCACCACGAGTCGGTCATGACCCCCACCATCGTTTCGCCTTTTGTCGTTGCCATTCCGGCACGCTTTGCCTCCACCCGCCTGCCGGGCAAGCCGCTGCGCGAGCTGGGCGGTGTGCCGCTGGTGTTGCGTGTGGCGCGACGTGCGCAACAGGCAGGAGCGCAGCAGGTGGTGGTCGCTGTCGACGATGCACGGGTGGCTGCCGTGCTGGCCGGGCAGGGCGTTGATGTCTGCATGACTCGCGCCGGGCACGCGTCCGGCAGTGATCGGCTCGCAGAGTGCGCAGCGCACTATGGCTGGGCCGCCGACACCATCGTGGTCAATCTGCAGGGGGACGAACCCTTTGCTCCGGCCAGTGGTATTCGTGCCGTGGCTCAGGCGCTGGCAGAGGACGCTGCGCCGATGGCCACCCTGGCCGCGCCAATCAGTGACGTCAAGGAAATGTTTGATCCGAACGCGGTGAAGCTGGTGTGCAGCGCGGATCGCCATGCACTGTATTTCAGTCGCGCACCCATACCCTGGGCGCGTGATGCCCTGGCGCGCGACCCGCATCAGCTCCCCGTGGGCATTCCGTTCCTGCGCCACATTGGCATCTACGCTTACCGGGCCGGATTTCTCGCCCGCTACACGCAACTGCCACGCACGCCGCTGGAGCAAGCCGAGTCGCTGGAACAATTGCGCGTGCTTGAGCACGGTTACTCCATTGCCGTGCGCCTGACGCCGGAGCCGTTTCCGCCGGGCATCGATACCGCCGAAGATCTGGAACGTGCGGAGCAATGGCTGCGCGCCCATTCGTGAATGGATCGCGCAGACTGCCGGCAAGCGTGGCAGCTCGCAGTTAGAATAGGCGCATGCAGTCTGCGCAAACGCCACCGTTCGACGGCAGGGCTTTCGTCCACACGCTCAGTTCGTCGCCCGGGGTGTATCGCCACTTTGATGCGGCTGGGGAGTTGCTGTACGTCGGCAAGGCGAGCAATCTCAAGAAGCGCGTCAGCAGTTATTTCCTCAAGCCGCATCTGGAGCCGCGCATTGCGGCGATGGTGGCGCAGATTGCTCGCGTGGAGATCACGGTCACGCGTACGGAAGGCGAGGCGCTGCTGCTCGAATCGCAGCTCATCAAATCGCTCAAGCCGCGTTACAACATCCTGCTGCGCGACGACAAGAGTTATCCCTATATTTATCTGTCCAGCGGCGAGGATTATCCGCGGCTGGCGTTTCATCGCGGCGCGCGCAACAAGCCGGGGCGCTATTTCGGCCCTTATCCAAGCACGTACGCGGTGCGCGAAAGCCTTAACCTGATGCAGAAGTTGTTCAAGGTACGTCAGTGCGAAAACAGCTATTTCCACAACCGGACGCGACCATGTTTGCTGTTTCAGATTGGCCGCTGTAGCGCGCCATGTGTCGGCATGATCAGCGTGGCCGATTACGCGGTCGATGTGCGTCATGCCGAGATGTTTCTCGAAGGCCGCAGCAGCGCGGTCATCGACGAGTTGGCCACGACGATGGAACAGGCCAGTGCCGCGCTGCAGTTCGAGCGCGCCGCGAAGCTGCGTGATCAGGTCGCCGCGCTGCGCCAGTTGCAGGCACAGCATCATGTGCAAGGCGCGAACGCGGACATGGACGTGATTGCCTGTCGCATTGAAGCGGGCCTGGCTTGTGTGAGCGTGCTGTTTTTCCGCGATGGCATCAGCCTGGGGACGCGAGACTTCTTTCCGCGCCTGCCGCTGGATGCCGAGCCCGGCGCTGTACTGGGTCAATTCATCGCCCAGTACTACCTCGATCGGCCCATTCCCCGCGAGTTGATCCTTGGCAAGATGGTTGAGGACCTGACTGTTCTGGGCGAGGTACTGAGTGCACAGGCCGGGCACATGGTGGAGTTGAAAACCAGCGTGCGTGGTGATCGCGCGCAGTTTCTGCAAATGGCCGAACGCAACGCGCAGGCATCGCTGACCGTGCGCCTGGCCAGCCGACAAACGCTGGGGGCGCGCTTTGATGACCTGCGCAAACTGCTGGGTCTGGACGAACCGCCGCGGCGCATAGAGTGTTTTGACATCAGCCACACGATGGGCGAGGCGACGGTGGCATCCTGTGTCGTATTCAGTCCGGAAGGGCCGGAGAAATCACATTACCGGCGGTTCAATATCGCTGGCATCACGCCTGGCGATGACTACGCGGCGATGCATCAGGCGTTGACCCGGCGTTTTCGCAAAGTGGCCGAGGGTGAAGGTGTGCGTCCGGATATCCTGCTGATCGATGGCGGCAAGGGCCAGGTCGGGCAGGCGCTGGAGGTACTGCGGGATCTGGGAATTCGCGACATCCAGGTCATCGGCGTGGCCAAAGGTCCCGGCCGCCGCACCGGTGAGGAGACGCTGGTGTTGGCTGATACCGGGCGCGAGCTGCACCCGGGTTCCTCCTCACCGGCGTTGCATCTGGTGGCAGCAGTACGCGACGAATCACACCGGTTTGCGATAAGTGGTCACCGCAAGCGGCGGGAGAAGGCCCGTGAGCACAGCGTGCTCGAAGACGTGGCGGGCATCGGTGCGCGGCGGCGCTCGGCCTTGCTGCGCACGTTTGGCGGCATGCAGGGCGTGGAGGCTGCCGGCGTGGAGGAGCTGATGCGCGTGAAGGGCATCAACCGCGAGTTGGCTGAACGCATCTACGCGAGTTTGCACGGCTGATCGGGTTCCGGCTGTCACCGTTGCTGGGTTGACGTGCGACACTGTGACAACTTTCTGGATCCCCATATGCACATCAATTTGCCTACCTGGTTGACGCTGTTTCGCGTCGCCCTGCTGCCGGTGATGGTGCTGGTGTTTTACCTGCCGTTTGCCGGTCACAACATCACTGCAGCGATCGTGTTTGTGCTGGCGGCGATCACCGATTGGCTGGACGGCTATCTCGCGCGGCGAATGAATCTGACTTCGGCGTTCGGAGCATTCCTTGACCCGGTGGCGGACAAGTTGATGGTGGCGGTGACGCTGTTCATGCTGGTGGAGTCGCATCGTGGCGGCTGGCCGGGCGTGCTCATGGCCGTGACTTCGGCAGTCATCGTCGGGCGCGAGATCAGCGTGTCGGCACTACGCGAGTGGATGGCGGAAATCGGCATGCGCGCCACGGTCAAGGTGGCCTTCATCGGCAAGCTGAAAACCGTGATGCAAATGGTCGCGCTGGTGGTGCTCATCGTGCAGCACGAGAAGGCCGCCGAAGCGCTGCGGCTGTATCACATTGGCGAAGGGTTGCTGGTCATTGCCGGGGTGCTGACGATCTGGTCGGGCTTGCATTACTTGCGCGCAGCGTGGCCGTATTTTCGCGAAGGTTCGAAGGCGCAGCCTAATCGGCATGACGCGTAAATGCGTGTGCAACAGGCTTGACGTGTTTCGCGTGGGTATTACACTGCGCGGCTCACATGCGGGAATAGCTCAGTTGGTAGAGCACGACCTTGCCAAGGTCGGGGTCGCGAGTTCGAGTCTCGTTTCCCGCTCCAGTCATGCGTTGAAAGAACCGTCGAGCGTGCGCTCCGCGAACGGTTTCACGGGGTGGCAAGACTATTCACGGATGAACACGTTCTGCTACCATTCGTCGCTCCAATGCGGGAATAGCTCAGTTGGTAGAGCACGACCTTGCCAAGGTCGGGGTCGCGAGTTCGAGTCTCGTTTCCCGCTCCAGTTCGTCAAGCCTCGGGTCACCGGGGTTTTGTTTTTTCAAGCAAGCGGTGATCTGTTCGATTGCCGACGCAGCGAGCAATGGCCAGGTGGCAGAGTGGTCATGCAGCGGCCTGCAAAGCCGCGTACGCCGGTTCGATTCCGACCCTGGCCTCCATTGCTGCTGTCATGACGGTACGTCGGGCTGGTGACCGCCGACGAACAGGATGTCACCGGCCGGGCAGGTCCGCGTCGGGGCATTCGTCTACCGCCGCTACCACCGTAGCCGTTGGCGCAACGCGCTTCGTCGGCGGGTTATGCACTGCACGGCTCAGTGGGCGGGTTCGGGCTTCTGCCCGGCAATCAACCGCACGCTGGACATGGCCGTTACAGCTTCCACTGAGAATGCGCCCGCGCCGCGCGTCATGTCTGACCAGTACGGCCAGCGCGCGAAGGCATCGTGGCGAGGGACATCCGGTGCAATCGCTCTGTCATGAAATCGATGAACAGCCGGGTTCGTGCTGGCAACAGGCGGCTTTCCGTGATGGCGTGTACCTGCACAGAGGGCAGACTCCACCCGGGCAGCACGCGACGCAAACGCCCCGCGGCTACATCCTCACGCGCCAGCTCGGTATCCAATACGGCGATACCCACGCCAAGAATGGCGAGCGAGCGGCTCAAGCCCACGCTGTTCGTGACGAAGCGCGAATCCACCGTCACATCGATCTGTTCGTCGCCACGATGAAACGTCCGTGAGACTTCGTGCTGTTTCGTTGTCCCCTGGCCAACACACAGCACGTGATCGACCAGGTTTCCGGGATGCTTGAGTGGCAACGCATGTTTCAAATAGCCCGGCGCCGCATACAGATAACGCGGTAACAGGGCGATTTGCCTGGCGACGAGCGTCGATGGCGTGTTGGGTGGCGGCCCGATGCGGATGGCGAGGTCAAACGGCTCGGTCTGCAGGTCGACGCGGCGCGGCGTCAGGTCGAACTCGAAGGAAATCAACGGATAGGTATTGGCGAAATCCTTCAGGATCGGCGCGAGGTATCCCGTGGCGAAGTCAGTGGGCATTGAAACGCGCAGGACGCCGGTCGGACGCTCAACCACTTCAAGCAGTGACTCGTGCGCGATGCGGGCTTCCTCCACGATGCTTTGGCAACGCTTGAAGTAAACCTCGCCAGCTTGGGTCAGCTCGACCCTGCGCGTGGAACGATGCAACAGTCGCAGACCGATTTCCTTCTCGAGTTCGGCGATATGTCGCGACACGGTTGAATTGGGCATATCCAACGCCTCGGCCGCCTTGCGGAAACTCTTCGCCCGAGCCACCTCGACGAACAAACGCATGTAGCTGAGTAGTTCCACAGTTATTGTTCCATGAGCGGATCACTGTTTTTTATTATGGCGCTTTATCCCAGCTATGGATTAATGCACCATGACGGCATGTTTCGTCATCCCGGAGTTCAACGTGGACAAGCTGTTCAGCACAACCCAGATCGGACCCTATACTTTACGCAACCGCTTGGTCATGGCGCCGATGACCCGTTCGCGCGCCGACGATGCCACAGGCGTACCCTCGGCACTGGCCGTGACGTATTACCGCCAGCGCGCCCAGACCGGCCTGATCATCACCGAAGGCACCTATCCATCTCCGGCGGGGAAAGGTTATGTGCGTACGCCCGGCATCCACTCAGGGGCCCAGATCACTGCCTGGAAGGCCGTCACTGACGCGGTGCACGCTGAGGGCGGGCGCATCTTCCTGCAGCTCATGCACACCGGGCGTGTCTCTCATGCGAGCATGCAGCCCGATCGGGCAGCCCCGGTTGCACCATCGGCGGTGCAACCGGCAGGGAAGGTGTTTACGGCATCCGGGCCACAGGATCTGGGCATGCCACGTGCGCTAAGTACCGGCGAAGTGGCAGGCATTGTCGACGAATATCGTAACGCGACCCACAACGCGCTGGACGCCGGCTTCGACGGTGTCGAGTTGCACGCGGCCTCTGGCTATCTGCCCGAACAGTTCCTGTCTTCCAGCACCAATCACCGCACTGATCGCTACGGCGGCACCTTGGTCAATCGTGCGCGTTTCATTCTCGAGGTGGTCGCAGGAATGGCCAGCGCAGGGGGCAGTGGCCGCGTGGGCATCAAGATCTCGCCGGAAATGAACTTCAACGACATCCGCGATGCGACGCCAGCGGACACGTATCGTTACCTGGTGAAGCAACTCGATCTACTCAACCTGGCCTACTTGCACGTGGCCCGCAGCAAGAGCGAGCTGGATTACCCGGCGCTGCTGAAGCCGCTGTTCCACGGCCACTATCTGCACGGTGGTGGTCTGACCAGGGAAACAGCGCTTGCACTTGTCGAGCGAGGCCAAGCTGATGGCGTGGTGTTTGGCAGCCTGCTTCTGGCCAACCCCGACCTGGTACAGCGATTCCTCGTGGATGCACCACTCAATACACCGAACCGCGACACGCTTTATTCGGCGGGTGCAGCCGGATACATCGACTACCCGTCGCTGGCACTTGCCGCGTAGAGCAATGGCCGGACCCAACTGCGTCAGATTCTCCCTTCGTCACCCGTTTGGCAAAGCTCGCGGCCTGGTAAACGTCATGCCTTATCAACGCTTGTTGCCAATATGACAACGCCCGCCGTGGTCGGCGGGCGCTGGCTTGGCACGACCCGAGGTTTGCGCTACAGAGGCGTGTAGCTGAACTTCTGGCCCGCGATGGTGGCCTGATACATCGCCCCACCTTTCACGATCGTGAACACGGCCATTCCCTTGTAGTATCCGCCGGCGGTTTTGGCTGAATGCTTGTCCCCACTCGCGTGGCCGCTGGCGCCTTTGGTACCAACGTCGGCTCCCGCTGCAGCGGTAATCAGCACGGCGCTCGCACCGGCATCAAATTCAAAATTGCCTTCGGTGAAGGTCTCGAACGCGGCTTTGTTCTCGAAGAAAATAATCTGGCTGTAGGCCACGCCACCCGCCTGGGCACCGACGCTGAGCTGTGTCATTGAAGTGTTGCCGACGTGCTTGCCGTGCACGTAGACCTCACCATTGCCGTGTGCCGCACCTACCACGAGTCCACCCTTGCCAATCGTCGGAAAGATGGCGTAACCGTAGGAATTGGCAAAATACGAACTGCTTTGGGAGGAGTCTCTGAACAGTGCCGTCGCATCGCTGGTTGAGCCTGCCCAGCCAATGGAGGCCCAAAGCAGCAGCATCACGCTTGACACGAGTATCAACGATCGTTTCATGAGACATCTCCGACTTGATTAAACCGAGTGTTTGCCAGGGCCGCCAAGTGTTTGTCAGGGCCGCAGGCACCAGCCATCTGCCACGAAACCGTATGGCCGACGTGGTCGAGACAACGTGAAGGGGCACAGAGCGCATTGTGGGTGCCATTGCCGTTCGGCGAGAAAGTCTGGCGTCGGTCGCTTGCAAACCGCTACCGATGCCACTACTCAAGTTATGGTCGGGTGGGCACTCGGCTCGGTGCACGCGTGTGGACATGAGTCGCCCAGCTCGGTAGGCCGGGCCCGGTCACGCATCGTGGGGACGTACCGGAACGCTGCATTGGCGAGCCGGGTCACGCCGAGAGGATCAAAATTTCCCATGCTCCAATGGCCGTTGTCTATGCATGACGGCCCATTCGGCATGTTCGGCCAGCGCGGTCTCGCCCAGGCTGCGCAGGATGTGACGTTGTTCGGTTGCGTCCGCCGCATCCTCCAGTGCGCTGCGTGCGGCAGTGAATATGCGTTGCATGAAGCGGTATTGCTTGATCAGTTCCTTGTCGGCCTTCTTGTACGCATAGGCTTCGCGCACCGCCGCCAGGATCGAGAACGTTGCCATGGCGATGACGGCTGCGTTCTTGGTGTCGGCGGACAACCAGTGCGCCAATACCGCCAGCATCACGCTGATACCGATGCCGATGTACAGGCTGGCCCGGCCGATGGCTTCGGTAATGTGCAGCTGACGCGTGCGTTGTGCGGCCTTGCCGGCAAAGTAGTCGAGCTGTCCGGCGTGGTCTGCATCTCCGACCCATTCGTGGATGACCGCCTGCAAGTCAGTCGCCGGGTTCGCAGACTTTGTGTGGGTGCTGCCGAGCCGGACGCTGCGCATGACGTTGCGGGTCCAGCCCAGCTCGATGTCCTGCTTCTGCAGGAAACTGTCCTGCGCGAATTCTGGATCCCCGGTGAGCGAAATGCCCGCACGCTGCCAGTACGACTGCACGCGCAAGCCCTCGGCCAGTGCGCGATAGTCCAGATACTTGCGGTGCCAGTCGCGGCGTTTGGCCATCGTGCTCAGCAATACCCCGGCGGCGAACAGCAGCAGGAACACGTAGATGAAAGAGTCCTGATCGGGCACGTTGTCGTAGATGTTGAACGCGATCGCCATCAATGCCGCGAGGGTGTAGATCGTGCGCATGGCGAGCAACACGCGATGGGAGAAATGGATCGCCAGCCAGTCGGCGGCCTGGAACAGGCGATCCGTCGCGGACAGCGGTGATGCGACTGTCTCGTTCTGGCGCTGGTCGATGTCTGCTTGATATTTGGCCCAGTCAGCATTGAATGCGGCTGTGCGTTTGAACATTGTCCGAAACGCTGGCGGCATGGCGGCATTGGCTGGTGACGTGTTGCTCAAGGTGCGCCATACGATCTCCCCCGGGTGCAACGGCGCACGCGGTGCACCATCAGGCGTGTCCCGCGAGCACGCGATCTGGCACACCAGACGTTCGTCACCGAGGCCGAGCAGGTGGCGGCGCGCATCGGCGCGGCGCTCGATCAGCCCCGGCATGGTACCGGTGAGGTAGTACTCCACCACCTGCGCGGTGCCTCCCAATCGCTTCGATGGCTTGCCGTCCCAGATCGCCAGCAGCAGATGGCAGTGACGTGCAATGAACACGCCCGCCTGTCCGTACTGTCGGTCGCGTTGCGGCCCCGGGGTGCAGATCCCATGGGCGGTGTTGTCCGGCAGTAGCGGCAAGTTGATGACTTGGGCGCGGGCGCACAGCGACGTGAACGTGGCGTGCACCTGCGGATCGTGGAAATCATCCGCATAGAGTTCGAGTGGCAGCGGCAGAGGTGCGATCAAGCGTGCGCCGGCGTCGAGCGCCTCCTGCGCGACCAGTTGATCACCACCTTCGGCCAGTGCCGACACCACTACCAGGGGTAGTTCCGGGAAATCGTGCTGTAACTGCGCAAAGAACTCCTGCACGCGCTGACGGATGGATTCGGCCTGGCGCGCCGGGATATTGCGGTGACTGGTAACGCCGATCACCAAGGGTGTGGCAATGGGCACGCTGGAAGTTTCCGGCGTCAACATGGCACGGACTGCCCGCACGAGGTCGGCGGTGCACCGGCCGCAACTGTGATCCCTAAACGGGACGGAACGCGCGAGGTTGTGGCTGCCTTGCGCAGCCAGTCCACCCAAGCGTCGTCGGGCTGGCGGCAGCTTGTGCAGGCGCGGTATGCAAACTCGGAACTGGCTGCCATCTCCGGCATGTAAATGTCCTAGCGCCCATCCGTGGGTGCGTCGAGCCGAGGATCTGCGCATCGATCCGGCAGCAGTCAGATCGAAGCGGACGATCGCGATCACAGCGACGGCCTGACGCTAGCATTATTTGTGATTCGCGTCACGTTTTCGTCCGGCTTTACGCTATGCCACGCGATGCCGCGTGATTCCACGGACAACGCGCCGATCCGGGATCTATTGTGCCGTCGCTGCTCGCTGCTGCCTGATCGACGATGAGGTGTCGAGATGCAGCTTCTTGATAGTTGTTTTCGTGTTGCCGACAACCGGTCGGGACGCAAACGGACACCCAGCGCCGCCGCAAGACCGCAGTCCACCTCGGGCACGGCCTCTCCAGCATCTCCCCACGTTCATGCTGTGCGTTTCCGTGCTCTGCTGAGTGGCAAGTGCAACTTCAGGCTTTGTCCGTCATCGCGCCGAAGCCGCAGCGGCGCTTGTACGGCGTGCCGGGTTGCTCCTGAATTTCGGAGCCGGGCTGGCCGTTGTGGCTCCCGACGGTGCGTTGAACGCGCCGTCGGGGCCCTCGGACAGCAGGTGGCGTTTGCCAATGGCGGCTTGCAATCCGGCGTTTCCGGAACGCTCGTCAATATCTGGTGACTTCGTCAGACTTTTACGTTCTTGATCGCGGGGTCGCACAGCAGGGTCACCGCCTTTTTCGAGTCACGTACCCTCACGCCATAGTGGGCATCCATCTCCTCGACGCATTTGTTGTGGATCGTGACAGTCCTCTTGTCACGGTTGGTGCAACTGAGTTGGTCGCCGTCATCGAAGATGAAGAAGGTTCGGTCAAATTCGTAACGGCGATCAGTTCCTGGGGGGAAGCGCAAGGTGACGGTTCTCGGGACCTTGTCCGCGTGGTGCACTACGTGGCCCTTTTTGTGCGAACTATTGCCGCCGGTGAACTTGTAGAAGTAGCGTGTACCGCTGGAAGAATCTACGGGAATCCAATCGTCACCATTCGGGTGGCCGTCGTGAATATCCAGGGTCACCGTCGTATCGACGGGAATGGCATTGTTGGCCGTGTCAGACATCGTCATTGCTCCGGCTCGAGGGTTGGCCGCTCCGGGCCCAAACGACAGACGTGTGGTCCGCCGGTCCAATGAAAAGCAGCTTGGCGCAAGCTGATCATTTCGAATCAGCCGCCACTTGGTCGGCAAGTGTCTGTGGCCACGGGTACAGCGGCACGTAACTGCTTGCGTTCAACCTTGCCAAATACGCTGCCGCCGCCGCGTCGCGGTGTTGTGCCAGCAACACACGCACCAGCAGATCGAGGCGATCAAAGGCGGGTGGATCGCCGCCGTCGCGCAGCAGATGTTCGGCGTGCGACCACGCTGCATGTGCGCTCGCAAGGTCTCCACGTCGCGCGGCGACGTTGCCTTGCAACAAGCGCAACTCTGCGGGCAGTAACCGGTAGGCGTCCTTGTTTTGCTGGCGAGCCAATGCCGGCGTCAGCTCGGCCTCCGCCTGAGCCAGCCAGGTCGCGGCCTCACCGAGCGCACCGCGACGCCACGCAAGTTCGCCCAGCAAGATTCGGGATTTCGCGAGCCAGTGCAAAGCCAGGGTGTCTTTGGGTTCGGCAGCATGCGCAGCCGCGAGTACACGTGCGGCGCTACGCGCCTCCTTTGCGGCTTGTTCTGGTGCTGATTGCGCGTCCAAACGTGATTGCCACCAGTAGTCCTTGCCCAGTTGCAGTTCCCATTGTTTGTTGGTGGGGTCCTGTCTGGTCAGGACTTCGGCCAAGGCCGTCGCCTCCGCGGCTCCGCGGCGAGCGGCAGCAACTTGGCCGGTGTGGGCTTGCACATCCACCAGGAACAGGCGCGCGTCCGGCCATTCCGACTTCCACTGCGCGTTGTCGGGCTCGGCGGCGCGATTGGCGGCGATGTCGGCTACCTGTTCCGTAAAGCGCACTCGAGCCTCTTCCAGCCGGCCGTCTTGCATGGCCAGAGTGCCGAGGTAAGAGGCGATGTTAGCTGCTTCGTCGCGTAAACCAGTGTCGTGTGGGTGGGTTTTCATCCAGCCCAGATACAGCCGATACGCGTCGTGGAAAGCTTGTTCAGCTTGCTTGTTCCGGCCGCGCGCCAGATCGAGCGTGGCCAGGTTTGTCTGTCCGTAAGCAACTTCGCGCTGCCAGGCGAAATTGGTTCGGTCCAAGGCCGCCAGTCGCAGCGCGCTGGCGCGATAACTGCGCAGCCAGGTTTCGGCATCGTCCAGACGTCCCTGGCGCCAGAATGCAAATCCGATCCAGTATTCGGCCTGCGCGAAGTCGAACAGCCTCTGGCCGTTACCGGGTTGGCGCCGGTACAGCTCGCGGCTGCGGGCGTACGCGTCGCGGAATGCAGCGATGGCTTGATTCGCGTGGCCCTGGTCCAGCCGCACCTGGCCTATGCCGGCCAGCAAGCGCGCTTGTTGCTCCAGCGCGTGCTCGTTGAGATCGCGCGGTTGCAGTGTGTTGAAGTAGGCAGTGGCCTTGTCGTCGACCGCGACCATCAGGTCGAGCCGGCCGACGGTGGCCAGTTTGCCGCGAAGATCGCCGAGCATGAAGCCGAGAATGTTTTCGGCCTGGACTTGACGACGCTGTGCATCGTGGCGAGAGATCAGCGCGAACACGGCCAGGGTAATGGTCACCGCCATCACCACCAGCGCCAGCGAGGTGACCGCAACCATGCGTTGCATCTTGCGGTGCTGCTCGCGCTGCTTCAGTGCATCGAAGCCGACATCGAGCAGCCCGGCAAGCAGCTTCAGTTTGGCGTTTGCCTTGCCGTCCTGGCCTGGCCGCGCATCGGCAGCGATCGGTTCGGTGCGCTCGGTGGTCGGCTGACCGTCGTGGCCGAGCGTGAAACGCAGTGCCGGGCAGAAACATTCCTCCGCTTCGCGACCCGGCTTGTCGCTGGTGTCTGGCTCGCCGTCCACAATCAGGCAAAAGATGCGCTCGGTGCGGCCAAGGCCCTTGAACGCCAGCACCTCCTCGTTGACCCAATGCGACGTTGCCGAACGTGGTGAGCAGATGACGACGAGGGCTTCGGACTTGCCTAGTGCGCTGTTGACCTGGCGGCCGAGATCGATAGCGCTGGCCAATTCGTCGCGGTCGCGGAAAATCGGCGCCAGCCGGCGCGGGATCATTCCGACCGCGGTTTCTGTTCCGACCAGCCGCGACGGCACCCGATACGTTTCCAGCGCCTTGTGCAACCAGTCCGCCCACGCCATGTCGGCATGGCTGTAGCTGATGAAGGCACGGTAGACGAACGCAAGCTTGGCGACCGGCTCCGACATGGGCGAGTCCTCGCCCCCATCCGTGGGTGCGCTAGATCCAGGATCTGCGCGTCGATCCGGCAGCAGGCAGGTCGAAACGGACGATCACGTTCACAACGACGGTCGAAACGCTAGCATTATTTGTGACCCACGTCACGTTTTGTCGCACCTTTTGTGCGTCAGTACGGCTGTTTATGGACAAGGAGCCGATCCGGCCACCCGCAGCGCTGCCCCATGTCGGTAGTACCTGGTCCCCGCTGGGGTATACGCGGCGGGAATGGCGATCTCGAGCGGTCCCAGCCTTGTGGGAAGCGGAAGGCAGTCAAGGCGAGGTGTTGCACCATGGAGAGCAGCCAGCAAGCCAGGCGAGCACGGCAGAATTCGGGGGTGGGAGCAAACCGATGATTCGGGCATCTGGCACTTGGCGCATCATCAGCAGAATCGGCAGCCAAGATCGTGCCGTCGCGCGTTGTCGGCGCGTTTCCACGCTTGGTGCCCGGGGCGGGGGTCGAACCCGCATCGCCTTGCGGCGGAGGGATTTTAAGTCGGGGCTCGTGGTTGTCGGCTATTGTTTATTCTTAATGAGAACAATGGCTTAGGTGTTCGTTGTTGTGGCAGGAAGTTGGTTTTTCTTGGCGCGCGTGTCTCACCAGTGTCCCACGACGCACAAAATAAAGAGCCACCCGGCTAGAAGTGGCTTTGTATTAAGTGACCGTTTCATCGGGATGCGCCTGACTTGTCCCACGATGTAAGCCAACGGCTATTTTTTGTGTTTGGGTAGGTTGTAAATCAGTTTCTTGCCGTCAACAACCAGCCCAATCACGGTGGTGCCATCCTCTGCGACAACACATGTTGCTTGTGTGTCGATCTTTGCGCCGAAACCGTTCTGCATAGTCAGACCATCGCCCTTGTCCCAATTGAACATGTAGCCGCCCGCCGTGGCGAGATCCGTCGTGTATGGAATGTTGATACCTGATGGATTCTTAGCCGCTCGCTTGAGCGCTTTACTACACGCGGCCAGCGCTTGGATTTCATACGGGGCTGTGCTTGCGACCGCAGCAGTGGGCTCGGGTGCGGGTGCCTCGTTCAACTCGTGGTGAATGAACCACACGGCGGCAGCACCAAGGCCAAGAAACATAAGCCACATCTTCGCGGTGTCCGTCCGAGTCAGGACGGGTGGAGGCAGCACAACGGGCGCGCCACACTTCGGACATGACTTTGCTTTGTCGCTCACGTCAGACGCGCACTCACTGCATTTGATTAGTGCCATTCTCGCAGTCCCCTCGCCTGATTCTTAATTCTAGTCGAAGGATATAGTGTTGCTTGATTCCCTTGCCGGAGTGAGTGCGGTCGTCGGTCTCGACCGCACTTTGTTACTCAGGACACGACAACGGCGGTGGCATCGGCAGAAGTTCGGGTCGCAAGTGTTTATATTGGTGCCCGGGGCGGGGGTCGAACCCGCATCGCCTTGCGGCGGAGGGATTTTAAGTCCCTTGCGTCTACCAGTTTCGCCACCCGGGCATGGGCATGTGCGCGGCGTGCAGACAGAAGTTGCCGGCGGCGGCGATCCTAACATGGGCACCATGTTTCACGACCGCGAGTACGTTGCTGTGCCGCGTTCAGAACACACTTTTGACGATGCGGATACCGGCGCTGTATTCGCCGATGATGGTGCCCAGACTGACCAGGAAAAAGTTGAGCAGCGTGCGTGCAACGCGGTTCTTCCACCAGCCGCTCCAGTGCACGATGTCGTCACGCAGGGTGTCAAAGTCGACCACGCGTGGGCGGCGCACCCAGGCTTCAACCATGGCGCTGATGCCACCGGCGGGGATACCCGGGCGGAAGGGCTTGATCGGGGCGGCGATGAACGCGGCAATGATGCTCAAAGGATGCGCACCGGCTAAAAGTGCCCCGAGTGCAGCAAAGCCACCGGTGAACAGCACCCAGTCGCGCAGCGCTTGCGCACCAAGCTCGGTGTTGCGGTGGAAAGCAAACGCAATGGCCGCGAACACCAGCAGCACCAGGCCGAGGGCCAGCCATTTCGGCCAGCGTGCCTTCGCTGGCAGCTTCGCGAGGTCGGCGACGATCCCCGCTGGATTGTCGTGTTGAGTGCGCAACTGCTCGCTCAAACCCTTGAGATGTCCCGCGCCGATCACCACCAGAACGCGGCGTTCCGTTGCCGGTGCAATGCCGGCGGCGTCTTCCGCTTCCTGGCGCAGGCGCGCGGCCATGAACGCATCGCGCTCACTGATCAGGCTCTGGAACAGCGGCTTGGAGTCGTTCGCAAATTCCTTGAACGCGCCTTCGAGCAAGTCGCCTTGTTTCAGTTTCTCGATCTCGTCCTGCTCAATGTCTTCGCGCTCGAAGACGCTGGCAAGCAGACCGCCGAGCAGGGCGAAGCGCTGCCAGAAGTTCACGCTGCGCCAAGCGCGCTTGAGCGTGGTGCCGACCTCGCGGTCGATCAGCCACAGCGGGACGTTGTGGCGCTCGGCACCGTCCATGGCAGCTTTCATTTCGGCGCCGGGCTGTATGCCGGACTGGTCGGCCAGGCGCTTCTGAAACGTGGACAGGATCAGACTGGCCGCCACCATCCCGGCTTTGCCTTCGCGGATGACCCGGAACAAGTCCATCTGCTTGAACGCTTCCGGATCGCGCATGCTTTGCGCGCGGCTTTCGCACAGCTCGATGGCCACGACGTCGAAGTGTTCGCTGGCCAGTAGCGCGTCGACCGCGTCCACGCTGCTGCGCGACACATGGGCGGTGCCCAGAATGACGTATTCCACGCCGTCGCGTTGCACGCGTTCAACCGGCTGCCCTTGCATCGCGGGTATGGAGTGCATGTCGGCGGTGGAGGCCACATCAGCAGTATCAGAATCAGGAAGGTTCATGCGCTCGGCAGGCGGTGGCAGGACGTTCAAGAATGGGGACAAAGCAACGATCGGACAAGTCGGCAGACTGTGGCATGCGCGCCGTCAATCCCGAAAACGCCGCAGCAGGTCAGCGTAGGCATCGATGCGGCGATCCCGCAGGAATGGCCAGATCCGCCGCACGTGCTCGCTGCGTGCCAGATCGACGTCGGCCAGCAACAGCTCGCGTGCGGCGGTTCCGGCCTGCGCCAGGAATTCACCTTGCGGGCCGGTGACGAAGCTGCTGCCCCAGAACTGCACTCCTGCCATCACTCCGGTCGGGTCGGCTTCGAAGCCGGTGCGATTGCAGGCCAGTAGCGGCAAGCCATTGGCAACGGCGTGTCCGCGCTGCACGGTGATCCACGCATCGCGCTGGCGCGCCTGCTCCTCCGGTGCGTCGTTCGGGTCCCAGCCGATTGCCGTCGGGTACAGCAGCACTTCGGCGCCGGCGAGCGCCATCAGGCGTGCGGCTTCGGGATACCACTGATCCCAGCACACCAGCACGCCGAGTCGGCCCACCGACGTGTTGATCGGCTCGAAGCCGAGGTCGCCGGGCGTGAAATAGAATTTTTCGTAGAAGCCCGGATCGTCGGGAATGTGCATTTTGCGGTAGATGCCGGCAATCGCTGCCGACCGGTCAAATACCACGGCAGTGTTGTGATACAGGCCGGCGGCGCGGCGCTCGAACAGCGACGCCACCACGACCAGGTGCAGTTCCTCGGCGAGTTGCCCAATGCGAGCGGTACCCGGGCCGGGAATGCTCTCGGCCTGATCAAACACCTCGACCGACTCGTGCTGGCAGAAATACGGGCCGTTGTGCAGTTCCTGCAGTAGAACCAGCTCGGCTCCGGCCGCAGCAGCTTCCCGCAAGCCGGTTTCGATCGCATCCAGATTGGCGTCACGGCTGCCGCGATCAGTTTCCTGCAGCAGTGCAACTTTCACTATGGGGCGGGCCATCGCGCGCACTCCTCGCTGCAACCTGCCGGTATGGCAGACGAGCCAGTTTAGCGGATGGGGATGCTGCAAGCGCTGCTACTCACGCTCACATGCTCCCGGCGGGCATCTGCATGGTGATGCAGTGCAGGCTGCCGTTTTGCCAGATCAACGGACGGCAGGGAATCGTCACGACCTCGCGTCCCGGATAGGCGCTGCCGATACGGCGCCCCGCCTCGGCATCCACCACATCGCCGTACGCGGGCACCAGCACGGCGTCGTTGATGATCAGGTAGTTCGCGTAGGATGCGGCAAGGCGACGACCGTCCTCCACAATCGGCTGCGGCCATGGCAACGGTTGCAGTCGGTAGGGCTGACCCGCAGTTGTGCGCAGTGCGGCCAGGTCCGCAGCCATGCGTTGCAGCTCGGCGAAATGCACATCGTTGGGGTCGTCGCAGGCTTGATACACGATGCGGTTGTCCGGCGCGAAGCGCGCCAGCGTATCGATGTGTGCGTCGGTGTCGTCGCCTTGCAGGTAACCGTGATCCAGCCACAGCACGCGGTCGGCGTGCAGGCTGTCGATGAGCATCGCCGCCATGTCGGCACGCGACAGTTCCGGGTGGCGCTGCGCCAGGCAGTGCCAGGTGGTGAGCAAGGTCCCGGCACCGTCGCTTTCGACGGCTCCGCCTTCCAGTGCCCAGTCGATGCGCTGATGCCGTGCGTGGCCGAACACGCCGGCCGCGACCAGGCCAGCGATCAGCGCATCGTCCTGCGCAGCGTCGTACTTGCCGCCCCAGCCAGTGAAACGAAAGTCGTTCAACTGGCAGTGACCGTCCGCCGCACACAGGGTCAGCGGGCCGGAATCGCGCAACCAGGTATCGTCATACGGCAATTGCACAAAGCGCACGCGTTGGACGTTGGCGCCAGCGCGGCGCAGCGCAGCGGCAACGTGTGTTTGCAGCGCATCGTCAGCCACGACCACCATTAGTGGTTGAAAGCGTGTGATCGCAACGGCCAGTGCGATATATGTGGTTTCCACGGCGGCCAGGCGCTCGGCCCAGTCGGTATCGACATGCGGCCAGGCAATGAGGACTGCCGCCTGGGGTTCCCATTCGGCTGGCAGGCGCAAGGAAGAACGGTTGGCGGTCATGCGGAATCCAGGGGCGGGCGCAATGGTGGCAGGCACGCAGTTTACGCTGACCTGTTTGCCTGCCGCCCACACGGGAACGCGGCCCGTGTCGCCACAGGCCGCGGCATGCGAACGGCCAATCAGTTGACCGCGGCGGGATTCGTGTTGTTGCCGGCTGGCGTGTTGAGCACCGAATGGATCACGTGACTGTGTTCGAAGTACACGATGAACTTCGAGTAGTCCCAACGGTTGATCTGCGGATGCTTTTTCGTATCGCCGCCGCGTGGCGCCAACTTGCGCATTGGCGCGCCGTAATTGCGCTCCACTTGCGCCATGGTCATGCCGCGTGTTGGCAGGTTCATGCCTTTTTCCTGCTGCACCCGATGGATCAGCAGGTTGTCGCCGCGCGTGGACTGTGCCGCCCAGGCTGGCTGCACGCTGGCGAAGCCAAGCCCGGCAGCCAGGACGGCAATGACCGGCAACATGTTCGTGAACTTGACCATCGCTTTCTTCTCCCCCGCTGAACGCAAGTATGCCGCGCCGTTGTAGCAGAATGGCCGGCTGAGCGCCACGCCAGAGTGCACCAAGTGCGATGCTCGACGCATTTGTCGGGGATCGGGCGGAACACGCATTCTGCCAGCCAACGGGCCGCGCCCGCTATCATGGGCGGCTGTGGCGATTCTGCGCCCGTGTCCGGACCCCACCATTCCATGATTGCGTTTCGCCATTTTGCCTTGCGCCGAGGCAGCCGTCTGCTGCTTGCGGATATTGAGCTGGTCATCCAGCGCGGTTGGCGGTTGGGAGTGATCGGGCGCAACGGCTCGGGCAAATCCAGTTTGTTCGCTGCCCTGCAGGGCGAACTGGATGGCGATTCGGGCGAACTCGACATGCCAGCCAAGCTGCGTCTGGCTGCCGTTGCACAAGAAACGCCGCCATTGCCAGATGCGGCGATCGATTACGTGCTCGCTGGCGATGAGGAATTATCCGCAGCCCTGCGTGCCGAAACCGAAGCTGCCGAGTGTGGCGACATGGACGCACTGGCGCGTGCGCATCAGCGCATTGAAGAACTGCACGGTTACGACGGCCGTGCCCGCGCCGGCAAGTTGCTGCACGGTCTGGGTTTTGCCGCGGACACTCATGAACGCCCGGTGCGTGAATTTTCCGGTGGCTGGCGCGGGCGGCTGAACCTGGCCCAGGCGCTGATGTGTCCATCCGATTTGCTGCTGCTGGATGAGCCAACCAACCATCTCGATCTGGACGCGGTGCTGTGGCTGGAGGAATGGCTGCGTCGTTATCAAGGCACACTGTTGATCATTTCACATGATCGCGAATTCCTTGACGGGGTTATCTCCCATACGCTGCATCTGGATGACGGCCACGCCAGGCTGTACGCCGGAAACTACAGTGCGTTCGAGCGCCTGCGCGCCGAGCAGTTGCGCCAGCAGCAGTTGTCCCACGAGCGCGAACAGGCTGAGCGCGCGCACCTGCAATCGTTCATCGACCGCTTCAAGGCCAAGGCGACGAAGGCCAAGCAGGCGCAATCGCGCATGAAGCGCCTGGAAAAACTGGCCGGCACGGAGGCGGTCCGCGCCGAGCGTCCTTTCAGTTTCCAATTCGGCACGCCCGGGCGGCTGCCCGACTCGATGTTGCAGTTGGAAGACATCACCACGGGCTATCCGGCAGACGACGCGGTGGCATCGTCAGGAGCGCGTAACGTGGTGTTGCGCGACGTGCGTTTCAGCATTGAGGCGGGCGAGCGCATTGGTCTGCTGGGGCCCAACGGTGCGGGTAAATCAACCTTGGTGAAGACGCTGGTGGGTGAACTCGAACCGTTCAGCGGCGAGCGCAAGGCGCACAAGGATCTGAAAATCGGCTACTTCGCCCAGCACACGGTGGAAAGCCTGCGGGATGGCACGACTCCGCTGCAGCATTTGCAGGAGAAAGCTCCGGGCGCTGCCACGCAAGCCATGCGCGATTTTCTCGGTACCTGGAATTTCAGCGGCGAGCGCGCGTTTGAAGTGGTAGACGGCTTTTCCGGGGGCGAGCGCGCGCGCCTGGCGCTGGCGTTGATCGCCTGGGACAAGCCCAACCTGTTGTTGCTGGACGAACCGACGAACCATCTGGACCTGGACATGCGTGAGGCGTTGGCCGATGCGTTGTCCGACTTTGCCGGCGCGGTGGTGCTGGTCTCGCACGACCGCCATTTGCTGGGTCTGGTGTGTGACAGCTTCTGGCGCGTTGCTGACGGCGTGGTGGAGACTTTCGATGGCGATCTGGACGACTACGCGGGCTGGCTGCGTGCGCGCAGCACCACCAGGAAACTGGGCAAGCCCGGCCGCGCAGAAAAGCCTGCGACCGTTCTACCCGAGCTGACTGCGGAGGAGCGCCGTCGCGTTGCGGCGGCTCGCCGCGAGAGCGAGAAAGCATCGCGCCAGCGGGTCAAACACATCGAGGCGCGTAGCGCAAAGATCGACAGCGAGCTGGTTTCCCTGGAAGCGCGGCTGGCCGATCCGCAAACCTACAATGGGCCCACTCAGGAGCTGATGAAGCTGACCCAGCGTCAGTCGCAGTTGCGCCACGAGAAAGACACGCTGGACACCGAATGGTTGCAACTGGCGGAACGCCTGGAGGCCTGAATTTCATGATGCGTGAACGCGAGCCGCCGCTGCAGTTGTGGTTGCCAGCACTGGCCCACTTTGCCGTCGCCGGCCCGCTGCGCACGCTGTTGCTGCGCGCGGATCGTCAGCCCGATGCCACCAGCGGTTTCCTCGCCGGTTTGCATGAGTATTTTCCGGACATCGGCTCGCCGGTTCCAGCCGGCGCGCTGACCCGTGAGTTTGTCGCCCACGATGCTGGTGACGCGCTCTGGCTCGCTGCCGACCCGGCCTGGGTGCGCGCGGACATCAATGGGATTCGCCTGATGGCGTGCGGCCACCTGCAACTGGACATGGCTCAGGCGCAAGCGTTTGCCGCTCCCTTGCTGCCGTTGTTTGCCGAGGCCGGCATGCAACTGCGGGTTTCCTCGCCTGATCACTGGCACGTGCGCGTGCCGGCGGACACCGGGCTGCCGGCTTTTTCTGCGCCAGAGCAGGGCATGGGCGAGGACCTGTCACAACACCTGCCGCAAGGACCGGAAGGCAAGAGTTGGCGCCTGCTGTTGAACGACGTGCAAGTTGCGCTGCACCAGAACCCGCTCAATGCCGCGCGTCATGCGCATCGGCTGGCGCCGGTCAATACGTTGTGGTTGTGGGGCGGGGGGCGATTACCCGGAGCAGTAAACACCGGTTTGCGCGGCGTCATAAGCGACGACATATTGCTGCGCGCAGTGGCGCAGCGCGCGGGACTCGAGCCGCAGTTGCGTACCCCCGAAAGCATTGCTCACGCCGGCGCTGGCTGGCTGATCGACCTGCAGGATCTGGCGGCCACCGACATCGCAACCCAATGGTGGCCAGTACTGACACCGCTGCTGGCACGGCATCCGCTGGCGTTCAATTTTGCCAGCGGTGAACGCTGGCGGTGGCAACCGTGGCAGCGCTGGCGCGTATGGCGGCGGGCATCGCGTTGAGCGCGCTGCAACTGCGTTGGCGCGGCGGGCAGGTCACGCCGGGCGGCTGGCCGGACTCGGTGCATCCGGTGCTGCAGCAGATCTATGCCGCGCGCGGTGTATTCGAACCGGCGCAAATTGAGCACCGGCTGGCGCATCTGCTGTCACCGGCGCTGCTGGGCGGCATGTCAAAGGCGGTCGATTTGCTGGTCACGGCGATGCGCGACGATTGGTCGATCCTGATTGCCGGTGATTACGATTGCGACGGGGCGACCGGAACCACGGTCGCCGTACGCGGGCTGCGCATGCTCGGCGCAAGCCATGTGACCTATGCGGTGCCCAATCGCTTCATTCATGGCTACGGGCTGACGCCTGCCCTCGTCGCTTCACTGCAGCCCGTGCCGCAGCTGATCGTCACCGTCGACAATGGCGTATCCAGCGTGGCCGGGGTTGCTGCCGCCAGGGCGCTGGGGATCCGCGTGATTGTCACCGACCATCATTTGCCGGGTGTGCAACTGCCGGCGGTAGACGCCATGGTGAACCCGAATCTCAACGGTGATGCCTTTCCGAGCAAGGCACTCGCTGGCGTCGGCGTGATGTTCTATCTGCTGTTGGCGCTGCGTGCGCGCCTGTACCCCGGCTCCACTGTTGACCCCGGAAATCCAGCGACGGACACCCATGAGCGCCCGGCGCACAAGGGTGCTCGCCCTGATTTGTCGGCACTGCTGGATCTTGTGGCGCTGGGTACCGTCGCCGATCTCGTCCCGCTGGATTTCAACAACCGGGTGCTGGTCGCGGCGGGGTTGCAACGCATTCGCAGCGGGCGTGCGTGTGCCGGCATCAACGCCTTGATCAACGCGGCAAAACGCAGCGTGGCGACGTTGGGTGCGAGTGATCTGGGTTTTGCCATCGGCCCGCGCTTGAACGCTGCCGGGCGTTTGGAGGACATGCGCGTTGGCGTGGAATGCCTGCTCAGCGACGATGTCGTGCAGGCCTGTCGCCATGCCGAGCAGCTCAGCGCGATCAACCGCGAGCGTCGCGAACTGCAAACCTCGATGGTGGCCGAGGCGGAGCAGATGGTGGCGGCAGTGCAATACGGCGACGCCGTCGGCGTCGCGCTGTATGAGCCCGGTTGGCATCCCGGCGTGATTGGCTTGGTGGCATCCAGAGTGAAGGATCGGCTGCATCGGCCGGTCATCGCGTTTGCGCCGGTCAGCGGCGACGCTCCCGAGGATCTGCGTGGCTCGGCGCGCTCAATCCCCGGCTTCCATATTCGCGACGCGCTGGCTGCAGTCGATGCACGCCATCCGGGTTTGATCGAACGCTTTGGTGGGCATGCCATGGCAGCGGGCTTGAGTTTGAAACGTGCTGACTACACGCGCTTTGCTGCTGCGTTTGACGCGGTGGCACGGGAATGGATCAATGCGGAACAGTTGCAAGACGTTCTGTACACCGACGGCGAACTGCCGGTGGCGGCATGCACGCTGCAACTTGCACGCCAGTTGCGCGACGGCGGGCCATGGGGACAGGCGTTTCCGCCGCCGTTGTTCGACAACGTGTTTGAATGTGCAGGCTGGAAGCGCATGGGTGCCGCGCATTGGCGCTTGCAGTTGCGCGACCCGCGTGATGGTGTCATGCACGATGCAGTGATGTTCAATGTTGATCCACTGCAAGTGCCCCCGCCGCGGCTGCGCGCCGTGTACGAATTGACCGTCAACGAGTGGCAGGGCCGCGAAAGTGCGCGCCTGCTGGTGCGCCACGTCGAGCCGGCATGAGCGCATCGTGGTGGTGTTCGCCGCCCTGTGTGGCTTGAGTACGCCGCGCGAGTCTTCTTGCGCATTCTTCACGTTTGGCGCTGCAGACTGCGGCATCGCCACTGCGGAGTATGTTGATGATCGAACTGATTCCCGGCCTTCCGCCCGGCACCGTGGGTTTTCGCGCGCATGGGCAGGTGACCAGCGAAGATTACGAACGCGTTGTCGTGCCGGACGTGGAAGCCGCGTTTGCACTCAATCGCAAGTTGCGCCTGCTGTATCTCACTGCCGAGGATTTCGTCGGCTTTGATCCTGGCGCAATGTGGAATGACGCCAAGCTGGGCGCGCGGCATTTCAGCGGTTGGGAGCGGGTCGCGTTGGTCACGGACGTGCCCTGGCTGCAACTGGCTGCGGGCACGATGGGCTTCCTGGTGCCGGGCAAATTTCGCCTTTTCCCGGTAGCTGATCTGGCCGAAGCCAAACGCTGGATCGGTGAAGCAGTCGAGGCTTGATGAAAACGGCTGCCGTGCGCAGCCGGTGCATACGCATGAGGCGCCCCTTGTGCCGGCGCGATGAATCTGCTTTAGTCCGTCCATGCCATCGTTGAACGCCCTCTCGTTGTTTGTCACTGCGCGCTCAGCGCGCGGCGTCGGGCTGGGCGGCTGCAACACCAATAACGCGAACACTAACGCCAGCTTCAGGTGGGTCTTCGCGTAGCTTCAAGTTTCTGCAACATACGTGACGAAGACCCGCCCAGAGCGGGTCTTCGTCGTTTTGGCTGGGTGCTTTTCGATCTGCGGCAAGGGGAAATGTGATGTGTGGAATCTTCGGAATGTTTGATCTGCAACCGGGCGATGACCTGCCGGCATTGCGTCGCCAGGCCTTGGAGTTGTCGCAGCGCCAACGGCATCGCGGTCCGGACTGGAGCGGGGTGTATGTCGACGCTGGTGCGATCCTGGTACACGAGCGCCTGGCCATTGTCGATCCGGCGAGTGGTGCGCAGCCACTGCGATCGCGTGACGGTACGTTGGTGCTGGCGGTCAACGGCGAGATCTACAACCATCGTGCGCTGCGCAAGGAAACCTCGGCCGGGGTGGCTGCGCTCCCCGCGTCGGTTGCGCCGGATTATGACTACACCACCGGCTCTGACTGCGAGGTCATCAATGCCCTGTATCGGCAACAGGCCGGTGCCGGGTTTGCCGGAGATTTCGTCAATCGGCTCAACGGCATCTTTGCGTTCGCGTTGTGGGACGGCGCCGCACAGCGCGTCAGGGCCGCTTGTGCGTGGCATCCGAGATGAAGGTGCTGGTTGGTGTGTGCGCCGATGTGACCGCGTTCCCGCCTGGGCATGTCTACGATGGCGCCAGCGGCGAGCTGCGCAGCTATTACGCCAAGCCCTGGCGCGACTACACCAGCACGCGCGGACACGACGTCGCCCCGGCTGCGTTGCGCGAGGCTTTCGAGCAGGCGGTGCATCGCCAGTTGATGACGGATGTGCCCTATGGCGTGCTGCTTTCCGGTGGCCTGGATTCCTCACTGGTTGCCGCCTGTGCCGCGCAGTTCGCACGCAAGCGCATCGAGGAAGGCGATCTCACCGAGGCCTGGTGGCCACGCCTGCATTCGTTTGCGATCGGCTTGGACGGCTCGCCGGATCTTGCGGCGGCGCAGGTCGCCGCGGAGGCGCTGGGTACGGTCCATCACGCTTTTGTGTACACGTTCGAGGAAGGGCTGGACGCACTGCCGGAGGTGGTTCGGCATGTCGAGACGTATGACGTCACCACCATCCGTGCCGCCACGCCCATGTATCTGCTGGCGCGGCGGATCAAGGCGATGGGGGTGAAGATGGTGCTCTCCGGAGAAGGTTCGGATGAGATCTTCGGCGGCTATCTGTATTTCCACAAGGCGCCCTCGGCCGAGGCATTTCATGAAGAAACCGTGCGCAAGCTCGATGCGCTGCACAGTTACGATTGTCTGCGCGCAAACAAGGCGATGATGGCCTGGGGCGTCGAGGCGCGCGTGCCGTTTCTGGATCTCGAATTCATCGACGTGGCAATGAGTATGGATGCGCAATGCAAGATGGCTGGCAACGGCCGCATGGAGAAGGCCGTGTTGCGCGAAGCGTTTGCCGGCGTGCTGCCCGATGCCATCCTGTGGCGCCAGAAAGAGCAGTTCAGCGACGGCGTCGGTTACGGCTGGATTGATGGCCTGAAGGCGCATGCCGAGGCCTGTGTCAGTGACCGGGAGTTTGCTGCCGCAGCAAGCCGCTATCGGTTCAATACGCCGGCCAGCAAGGAGGCATTTTTCTACCGGAGCATCTTTGCACGGCATTTTCCCGGAGCGGCTTGCGCCGCCACCGTGCCCGGCGGCAAGTCGATCGCTTGTTCAACGCCGGAAGCGCTGGCTTGGGACCCGGCGTTCGCCAGCGTCGCCGATCCATCCGGACGGGCGGTCAAAGGCGTGCATCGACAGGCGCTGGCCTGAGCAGACGCCGCGCGCCGCGTATGGCAAGGGATGCGGCGAGACTCCAGTCGCTCACCTGGCGTTGGTCGGCGCAGGGTCTGGTGGAGTGTCTGTACAAGCGTCATGCAGGTGCTCCGCCTTCCAGATCATGGCGCGGTGGATACGGTTCCAGCCACTGGGGTGATCGAAAAACACGAATTCCTCGATGGGACCGGGATGCATCTTGCGGTACTCGGAAAGCTGCACCGCAGCCTCGGCGAAGCCGTCCGGCTGCCGGGCCGCGTTCAGACCAAACGCATCGGCTTCGGCCTCCATGCTGCGACTCATGGTGTTGGTGATCGGCGTCAGCACGAACATGAAGATGCTGAACAACGCGGCGAACAATGGCAGCCCGGCCACGTCACCGATGCCGCGCAGACCCCAACGCTCGCCCCAGCGACGTTCCACCCAGGCAAAGCCCCAGCGCACGAAGGCGAAGCCGAACACGATGATGATGCCAAAAAAGATGATGCCGTTGTACACGTGGTTGAGTACGTAATGGCCCATCTCGTGACCGAGCACGGCCTTGACCTCGCCCGGACTACTGCGCTTGAGCAGGTTGTCGTTGAGGCTGATCCGCGTAGTGCCGAACATGCCGCTGACGTTCGCACTGATGCGCTTGCTCTGGCGTGAGGCGTCGAACCAGAAGACGTCGGTGGCAGGTATGCCGTTGGCGCGCGCCATCGACAGGATTTCCCCCTTGAGAGGACTGTCCGGCAACGCCTTGTAGGTGTTGAACAGTGGTGCGATATACACCGGCGCGATGGTGGCGGCGAACACGATGAACACCAGCGTGACCCCAGCGCCCCACAACCACCATGTTTTTGCAGCTCTGCGGATGACTGCATAAATCAGCACAAGCACAATGGTGCCAAGGATCAACCCGACCAGCAGGCCCGTGCCGGCCTCGCCCAGCCATTGACCGAAGGTCTGGTTGGACAGGCCGTATTTGTGCTCGCGGACAAACCCTTCGTAGATATGCCACGGCAGCGTCAGCACCGCCGTGAGCACGATGTATTGCACGACGTAGATCGCCGTTTGCAGCCACTTGACGCGGGTAATGCGCTCGCCAAGGTCGCGCATGCGCACGGACAATCGTGTGCCCAGCAACAGCCACGCCACCGCCAGTGCCACCAGCAGATCCCAGGCGATCAGCCAGTAGCCACCCTCAAAGTAGGCATCGGAGTTTGCGCGCGCCTGCGGCGACAGCTTTGCCATATAGGCGTCGGTCGCGGCTTCGACATTGAACGGGGTGGTATGCGCAAGGGCTGGCGCAGTGCTGAGCACTGGAGTGGGCTCGGTCGCGGTTGCAGTCCCCGCCGCAGGGGCGCCCAAGGTCAGTGCGGCCACCAACAAGATGGCAAGATACCGTTTCATCGATGATTTCCCCGGCTGCAGAGTGTGCAACGTAGCCCAAGCCGGGACGAGCAGCCACCTGACTGATGGCACCCCTGAGCGGTGATTGGCGAAGTCACAGGGCAGCCCCTCTGCTAAGATGAGCGGTCATTTTCTTTGATTCATTGCCATGATCGAGACCAATCCCATCCTTGCGCAGATCACCGACATTCGTGAGCGTGTCGAGTCGCTGCGGAGGTACCTTTGACTACGCTACCAAGAGCGAACGTCTGGAAGAGGTAAGCCGCGAACTGGAGAACCCGAAGGTCTGGGATGATCCGGCGCGCGCACAGGAGTTGGGTCGCGAACGTGCGCGCCTGCATACGGTTGTGGAAGGGATCGATACCCTGACCGCCGGCCTCGGCGAGGCCAGTGAGCTGCTGGAACTGGCCATGGCTGATGCCGACGATGACACCGCCAATGCCGTGGCCGGTGACTTGGCACGGTTGGAGGCAAAGGTGGGCAAGCTGGAATTCCACCGCATGTTTTCCGGCCCGATGGATACTTGCAATGCCTTTGTCGACATCCAGTCCGGAGCGGGCGGCACCGAGGCGCAGGACTGGGCTGAAATGCTGTTGCGCATGTATCTGCGCTGGTGTGAACACCGCGGCTGGACAACCGAGTTGATGGAAGTCTCCGGTGGTGAAGTGGCCGGTATCAAATCCGCCACATTCCGCGTCGAGGGGGATTACGCCTACGGTTGGTTGAAGACCGAGATCGGTGTGCATCGACTGGTACGCAAGTCGCCGTTTGACTCGGATAACCGACGCCACACGAGCTTTACTTCGGTGTTCGTCTCGCCCGAGGTGGACGACGAAATCCACATCGACATCAATCCAGCCGATTTGAAAATGGACGTCTATCGTTCATCCGGCGCTGGTGGTCAGCATGTCAACAAGACCGA